>Ga0307478_10000854_pt1 | contig 28950 bp, 29 predicted proteins | sample atmos_gasesECM4C_2_FD_203713 | JGI IMG/M metagenome (GOLD analysis project Ga0307478, IMG submission 203713) | Hardwood forest soil microbial communities from Morgan-Monroe State Forest, Indiana, United States - atmos_gasesECM4C_05 | ecosystem: Environmental > Terrestrial > Soil > Temperate...
TGCTGGCGATCTGGCCGATTACACGACGCTTCAACGCGAGTTGGTGCGTGAGGAGGCGGAACTGGCGCGCCTCCGTCAACAGTTCCAGACTGCTCAAATGCTCGAGGGCGGTTCGACCACGCTAGAGATAGAGCGCAAGGACATTGAACGACGAATACGCGAGGACCACACAGCCAGATCGCAGCGCCTGCAAGATGCTGCACTTATCGTTCAAGAACTCGTTCGGTCGCTCTATGACGATCGCAGTGGAAATTTGATAATTGACGTTACGCCTAACGGTCCGCTGTTTAAGATTCAGATTGAGGGTGATCGAAGCGAGGGCATTTCAAAAATGGAGATATGGACCTTTGACCTTTTGCTCATGCGACTTTGCGCCGATCGTGGAATCGGCCCGCGATTCCTGATCCATGATAGCCATATCTTTGATGGCGTTGACGAACGCCAAGTTTCGTCAGCACTAACCGTTGGGCGAGAATACGCTGCGAAATATGGCTTTCAATACATCGTTACCCTAAACTCGGATGTATTTGACCGGCTAAATGTGGACGAAGGCATCAAAGACGCCGTCTTGGATGTTCGCCTCCGCGACGATCGGACGGATGGTGGTCTGTTCGGGGTAATTATTGAGGAGCGGGACAGCCGAGGCATCGCTGAGGTTACATCTGATGAAGGCGCTGAGGAATCCGATCCCGGGCTCTTTGCCCGGTTATTTTCAGAAGTACCTCATCGTCCGCTGATGTTGGTTTGAACCTTCGGCTTTGCACCGGCTGTACGCGCCATTAACAAGACATCCCAGCTCGACGGCCACTGCCACTCCCCAATTTGCTTGCGCTGAGCTTAAAGGAGGCGCCGCCGTCGCATAGTGAGGCGTCCATCGACCGGACCAACGTACGTCGTCGAGCGCCGGCTCGAGCTAAGATTTAACGAATTTCTCTGCCTTGGCGAGGATCTCCGTGAACAGAGCGACGACATTGACGTTTGTTGCGCCGGCTGCTGCTGAAGAAGCGGCGACCTTAGTGGCGGCTTCAAGACACGTCTGATATTGAGCTAATGACATTGCCATCGCTCCAGGTTCGCCGAAGCCAAGTGCGATGCCCCGTCTGTCGTCAGCGGTAAGCCCCTATTCTCGGGCACGGCGGGACGGTTATCATCGTGAAATAGTTCGCCTCCAGTGATGGGTACGTGTGAGGCCCTGTTCGGGCGGTTTTGAGCGCGAGAGGGCCGAATCGGCCCGTAGCGATTGCGGGAGGTCGCACCGATGCTCATTCGCGTTTTGATCGCACACTATGTGCCAAGATGACCGACTATGCCATTGAGCTTGAGAAACAGCTCAATTTCCTCGAAAATTCTGCGAGCCTAATTGATGCGGGCAAATCGGATGAGGCGGTGAGACTAGCAGTTACGCTGCGCGTGATTTTTCATCAAACAGCTGCCTCCACTTCACTGCTGACTCATCTCGGTGAGTCGAACCCTAATATGCTGGCAACAGGCACTCCGATGGGTCCAAAAACCTACGGAGAAGGCGGCTTAACTATGGCTCGTGCTACGGGAACCGGAACGGGCGTGATCGCGGAAGTTCGCGCCAAGCTGGGCGATGGGCCCCCAACGAGTAGAATCATTCCGTTCGAACAGTGGTGGCCCGAGACGATTTACCGGCGCGGTGATCTTATCACCACCAGGCGAAGCCTCGTGCTCGCAGCAGCGAACAAGGACGGCGGTGCTCACATCGACGACCTACCTGCGAACTATGAGCAGCTGAAGGTTGGCCTTTGGGCGTTGCACACACCGCAAAACCCCGAGCTTCGTCTTTCCGATCAATGGGCGCAGACACTACGGCAAATCGCATATGAGGTGTTGAACACGAGGGACATTCTGAAACTCGCCGGGAGAAGCTTTCTTAGTTGAGCACGTGCCTCCGATAACCCCTGATTATCGAGGGCGCAAGATGGCGCGCCCAGTAATGTCCTCTTACCGGGCACAGTCGAGCGGCGCGCCCGATAATGCACGTCATGAATTAGGTCAATGCTGGCGGTTGGGCCGGCGAGACGTTCGCTTCAGGCTGCGGTTCGTGAACAGTGATTAAGGTTGTGATGGCGGCAATGCCGGCGATCGTACCGGCCATCAGAAGCGCGACGTCATAAGTTCCCGTGCGCAGCGCTAATTGCGTTGCGATCAACGGACCGATCATCTGGCCCAAGGCGTAGAGCACGGTCAGGCGGCTAATCGCGGCGCTCGTTCGATCCGGAAATATTTCGCGCGCTAGGCCTGTTGCGAAAAGCGTAATCGCCATGAACGTTCCCCCGAGAGTAAGGGCCGCGATAACGACGGGGAACACGCCACCACCGAGGATTGGCGCAACGATCCCAACCGCCTGAACGCCGAGAGCGAGCGCAAGAGAGCGTGCTTTACCCAATCGCGCACCGGCACGGATCCAAGGAAACGTAGCCAGTGCTGCAGCCAGTCCGACGAGCACCCATGCCAGATCAGCATACCGTGCGATGGATGACATTCGACTAACGATCGCTGCGAGGAACGTCGCGGGGATGATGTACGCAACTGCCTCGCCAGTGTAAACCGCAGACAGCCACACGAACGTCTTGCGATGCTTCGGCAAGTTCTGTTCGATGGGCGAGTGCAACGGCTTAGCGGGGCGAGTGTCGTCGATAAAATATCGGACCGTCAGCCCGACAGCAATGACCGAAATGCAAGCGATGCCAATCCAGGCAGCGCGCGATCCGGACATACGAACGAAAATGGGGACAGCTAAACCCGAGAATGCGACCCCTACGCCAATGCCGGAAAAGACGAGCGGCGGCCAGGAGTATTGATGGTGGTGAGCAGCCCTCTCCAAGACGATGCTGGAGACAAATACCAAGACAAGGGCGCTTCCAACTCCGGTTACAAATCGCAGCAGAAGCCAAAACGTCGAATCTGCTGCCATGAGTGCGGTGGTAACAACGACGGACACGATCGCCCATCGGACAATGAGTAATCGGTTGCGATGGGTGAAGGGTGCCATCGCAAGTCCGGCGCCGATCAGGTATCCTAATAAGTTTGAAGATGCAAGCGCGCCGGCGCCTCCAACGGTCAACCCGACATCGCGTTCCATCACCGGTAAGAGCGGGGTATAGGCGAAGCGTCCGACACCCATTGCGACTGCCAGTAGAAGGGCTCCGCTTAAGAGAAACCGACGATCACTACTGATCGTCTTCACGCAAGCGGAAGCGCTAGTTCCCCGACTCGCTCTTTAGCGAGCTGGCGCGTTCCATTAATGACGAGACGCTTGAAGTGCTCGGACTCCACATGCGCTTTTAATGCAGCCTCATCTCGATACGTTTCCCACAGAACAAAGACGTTAGGCTTGTCCTTGCCACGTGCAACAAAGAAGCTCACGACTCCGGGCTCCAGGTTCGACAGGTCCCGTAGCTCGCTGAGGATGTCGGCAACCCGATCAGAATCTTCGAGAGCGAACGTGTAGTGAACCGACTGGATCAACATATTATCTCCGGTCAGTGACCAACGTTTGAGCCGCCGTCGACGTGGAGGATCTCGCCGGTCACCTGTGACGCAGATTCGAGGAAAAGCACTGCCTCGACGATGTCGGTAACCTGAACCATCCGGCCGAGCGGATGAAATTTCGCCAGGGTCTCGTGAGCCTCGGTGGGGTGCATCGGCGTGTTGACAATTCCCGGCGCTACCGCGTTCACGCGAATGCCACGTGATGCATATTCGATCGCCAGGCCGGTGGTAGCGTAGTTGAGGCCACCCTTTGTCAGGGAGGCGAGAAATGCCGGGATCTGGGAGTTTGGATGATCAACCAAGCTAGCCGTAATATTGACAACGTGACCCGAACCTTGATGGGACATTTGAGCAAGTGCGGCTTGCGTGACGCGAAAGAAGCCGCCCAGGTTGGTGCCGATTACGTTCGTGAAATCGGCCTCTGTATAGTCCTCAAACGGCTTACTGATAAAGATGCCGGCATTGTTTACTAGGGTGTCTACTCTGCCAAACTGTTTGACGGCTGCAGCGACGAGTTCTTTTCCGAACCCCGGACTCGCAATATCTTCGGCGATCGTCAGGATACGTGAATCGCCCGAGGGTTTGATCGATCTCGAAGTGGCGACTACGGTGTAGTCCCGATCTCTAAAGCCCGTCACGAGGCCCGCTCCGATGCCCTGTGAGGCACCGGTAATGATTACAACTTTGCTATCCACGAATTTATCGTAGCAATTTGAAGCGGGCTCGTCTGGACACTAAAAGTATGCAATTCCTGGACGCCCCGGGCTTAGGCTCAGCTCTTCGGGATGTTCCCACAAGACGTGTAGACCGCGATCTCCGACAGAGACTTGTGGACGTTGATCGCGAAGCCGCCGGTGGTGAGCGATGAGAGCTTGATGTTCTTGAGGGTCGTCGTGCTTCTGCCGTTCACTACGTTCGCGAGCGGGTATTTCGGAGCGGGGTTGAGCTTCGCACACGTCCCCTGATGGATGTGCGCCGGCTGGGCCGCGCCGCGGTCCGCAACGCTAACAGTAACGACGACATCGGAGCCGGCTTGCTTTAGGGTAGCGGTGCCAATTTGTCCGGAGCTGTTTTGGGCGCGCATCGCGACCAATGCCGTCGTCTGCGCGAACCCGGATGTGCTCGCGCCGAGAAGCATGGCTGTAGCAAGAGAGCCAATGATAAATGCTTTCATAAGAAGTCCTTCTGCGACCGCAACGCGCGGCGGAGTCATGGGCGTCTGGGAGGTTCAAGCTGTAAACATCGCCGTCGATGATTGCGGCGAAGAGGCAGTAATCGATAAGCCCGAGCGTCATGCCGACTCTGGGAGCGTAGATTTTAGCATGGCCCATTTCCGTTGTCTGCATACTTGTAGTGTGCAAAAATGACCCAATCTGGCCACTTTTAAGTTCCAAAAACTCGCGCCTCTAAATGGTATAATGCGTGCATGGTAAGTTCTGACGATGCTGATAAGAGGCTGATGTCACTCGGTCTCGAGCTCCCTCCGCCAGTGACTCCGTTTGGCGAGTACGTCGAAACGGTCCAAACGGGGAATCTTCTCTTTTTGACCGGTGCCTTACCGGTACTCGGTCACGATATCAAATACCGCGGGCGCATCGGCGCGGAGTTCGACACCACCCAGGGCCGAGCGGCAACGCGTCTGGCTGCACTAAACGCCTTGGTGACCGCTAAGGAACATCTTGGATCACTCAATCGCGTTAAGCGCGTCGTGCGGCTGGGGGTCGTACTAGCGACCTCTGGAGATCAAGTTGAACATCCGAAGGTCGCTGACGCGGCTTCGGAGTTGTTTCGCGATGTATTTGGCAGCGCGAAGAATCCCGTTCGACTCGTATACGGCGCAGCAAGTCTGCCGCTCAATGCACCGGTCGAACTCGAAGTAATCTTCGAAGTCGACTAACGACCTTCGGATTAACTCGCGCGCATCTGCGTGATCTCAGGGATCGCCAGCACGAAAAGTAACATTCGCTCTTCCGCCGTGAGCTGAAGCACCTTAGCGATACGGTCTAGCAATTTCGCTGATGCTCGCGGCGCCTCGCCGTTTTCAAGGCGCCGATACCAATTACGGCTCACGCCGAGGGCTTCGGCCATCTCTTCCTGAGATACGCGGCGTCCACGTCGGCCCGGCAAACGCTCCCACGTTCCAAGCGCCACCGTATCGGGCGAGATGCTCTGTCGGCAAGTTCTCAAGAACGACCCTAGCGCGGATGGCGACTCGTCGGTTTCAGCCACCCCGTCATGCTAAAAGGCGATGCTACCCCTAGCAATCAGTCACGCGACTGCATCCGACTGCCCCACCTTATTTCAGGATGACGTAAGTGAGCGCTCGCTTGCTAAGGCGTCACGCAGTTGAAACCGCGATGTAACGCCGAGTTTGGGATAGATCCGATAGAGGTGCGAGCCGACGGTTCGATGCGACAAATACAGCTTTTGGCCGATTTCACGGTTTGTTAGCCCCTCCGCAGCCATCATTGCGATCTGTAACTGCTGGGGCGTTAGCCCCTCTAAGCGCCCCGGGACCCGTCGCTCAATCAGTGCGCCGGCTGCCCGGAGCTCTTGCCGGGTTCGTTCACACCACGGTAAAGCACCCAGCGCATCAAAAGCTTCCATCGCAGCCTCCAACAGGGGGCGCGCCTCTTTCACCCGTCGTGCTCGACGAAGCCACCCACCGAAAGCCAATTGCAGGCGCGCTCTCGCGAAAGACGAGTGTACGGCAGTGGCTGCAAGCGCCTTTTCGAAAAGCTGAGGAGCCTCCCCATCTTCAGCGAGAATGGCACGCGCGTACACGATGGCCTGATGAAAGTACGGTGACGGTGTGCGGAGTGCTAGCTCCTCCATCTCGGCGAGCAGCTTGTTAGCGTCGTCGCGGTGCCCACTTTGCGTTGCGGCCTCGGCGAGGTCGCCGATAAAGTAACAGTGACGCATTGGATGGTAGGCCCGATCGAGCGGGTCGAACATCCGACGAAGGTGCCCGTACGCATCGTCATAGCGTCCCACCCCAAGCGCATTTGTGCCCCTTGCCATTTGTACTTCCGCAAGCAGAAGGTCAAAAGGCCGACCAACTTCTTCGGCTTCATTTGCCAGCGCCTCGGCCGCGTCGTTATCGCCACCTAGCGCCGCAGACATAGCTGCTGCAGCTCGCGCAAGGGACACATATGTCAGTTGCTCTGTCTCTTGCGCCAGTTGCATGCCCTCTTCCGCATCCGCGATCGCTACGTTGCGATCACCACAAAAGATTGCGCTCCACGCTCGCAGGACCAACATTTGAGCGACTAGAGCTAGTCGACCTTCGCTCCTTAGGCCGGCGATCGCAGCGCTTAAAAAGCGTTCAGCCAAATCGAAATCGCCGATTTGAATCGCGGCGATGCCTAATAGGTGCGCGGTCCGTGCATCGTCGCGAGGGTTCGCTAAGAAGCTGCGTAGTCGCTCGATTACGAATGCTCCGCGATTGATCGGATCGGTCATGGCGACGATGAGAATGAATCGCGGGTCATCTCCGCAACCCGCTCGCACGCGTTCAACCGCGTCAATGATGTGCTTGCAGACGTCCTCATCAGGCTCGGCCCACCAACCCTTTGTCGCCGGCCCCGATAGCAGGTCCAGCGCAAGATCGACGTCGTCGTCGGTTTTGATGCTGTCGGCGATTTCTTTAAGGGCCACTGCACCGGAAACGCTCCGCTGCGCCGCCTCGCGTGACCACGTCAACCAGATACGGTCGTGCCGCGAAAGTTCGAGCGTTTCTACTTCCTGAAGAAAGTTTACGACAAGGTCGTTCCGGCCTAATTCGAATGCCAGCTCTGATGCCTTCAATAGGCATCGCGATCGCCTCGCCGTATCAGCGCTAAGTTCCGCGGCGCGCACAAGAGCCTGAATCGCGACCCGTACGTCACCACGCTGCAAGGCCCGCGTGCCGGCCAGCTCGAGCGCCTGCGCAACGCTTTCTTCGCGCCCAACGGTAGCGGCTGCCCGATGCCAGACGCTGCGGTCGGGATCGTCCTTTAGCGCCACTGCTAGCGCACGGTGCGCAGCTGCACGTTCGACGATGTTAGCTAAGCCGATCATCGCAGATCGAACCAACGGATGTCGAAATTGCAGGCTAAGCGCGTCACCGTAAATCAATCTTGCCTCGACCGCGGGCGTTAGGACGTCGAGCGTTAGGTCTTGGTTGCTGAGTAACGCCCCGGCGCTCAAGATCTCGGCGAGGTTTGATCCTTCATCTAGCGCAGCGATCAGCAACACTTGTCGCGTGGTCAGCGGAAGTTCCGAAATGCGCGAAGCGAACGCGCGTTCTAACCGGGCAGTGAGCGGCAATTGTGCTGGAAACAAGCCGCTGTCAGAGGCTTCTAGTGCGATAGCCTTTGGCAGCTCTACAAGCGCTAGAGGATTCCCAGCCGATTCACGCAGTACGCGCTCGCGAACTTCAAGCGAAAGATCGGGGCTGAGCGCGCGAAGTAATTCGTCTGAAGCGGTCTCATCGAGACCGTCCACGCGCAGTTCTTGAAGAACGTCCAAGAAAGGAGAGTCAGGAAGGTCGCGAGTCGCGATGAGTAAGAGGATCGGCTCAGACTGCAAACGCCGAGCAATAAAAGCAAGAACGCTCATTGTCGATCGATCTAACCATTGCGCATCATCGACAACGAGCAATAGCGCGCGCTCGGATGCGAACTCGCTCAGAAGCTCGAGCGCCCCTAGCGCGATGATGAAGAGTTCGGCCGCTGGAAGGTCTGCAAGCCCAAAGGCAGCACGAAGCGCATCCTGTTGGGGTCCGGGTAATCGATCGATGCGCTCGACGATCGGTCGCAGGAGCTCGTAAAGACCGGCGAACGGTAAATTCGTTTCTGACAGCACGCCGGTCGCGGTTAGTAGCGTCATCCCGCGTCGAGCCGCGCGTAACTTTGCATCCTCTAAAAGCGCGGTTTTCCCAACTCCGGCCTCGCCCCGAACGAGTAAAGCGCTGCCCCTATCGCTTACGCTATCGAGCTGTTCTTCAATGACGCGAAGCTCGCGCTCGCGTCCGAATAGGGAGACGTCCAGGCCGGGTGCTTGACCCATAGCACCAAAGATACGCGGAGCTAGTTCGAAGTTCCGCCGATCCTTCGCGTAGGCCTAATTATAGCTAGGATCCGTGACCGTGGCCCAGACTTCGTCAGCGCATTGAACACGTTAGTTGATAAGCTCGGCATGACCGTCTCAGTTCACGGCGTCGCTGAACGGAAGCGTACGGATGCGCTTTCCAGTGAGTGCAAAGATCGCATTCCCCACTGCTGGTGCGATCGGCGGGGTGCAGATTTCGCCGACGCCCGTGGGAGCGGCGTTGCTCGGCACGATGTGGACTTCAATCGACGGGGCGTCGGCCATGTGCAGGACCGTGTAATCGTAGAAGTTACTTTGCTCCACGCGGCCCTTCGCGATAGTGATCTTCCCGGTAAGTGCCGCGGAGAGGCCAAAGTTCGCCGCGCCCTGCGCTTGTTGCACGATGACGTCGGGGTTGACGATCGTACCGCAGTCGACCGCGGCGACCACCCGGTGCACCTTAGGCATTCCCCCCTTCATCGAAACGTCCGCGACGATCGCGGCGTAGCTTCCGGCCCAGAATGTCACCGCAACGCCTTGCGCGATTCCGATCTGTTTGCGACCCCAGCCAGCTTTCTCGGCGGCCAGTCGCAGAACACCGCCGGCGCGCGGATTCTTCTTTAACAGGGCAAGCCGAAAGGCGACCGGGTCCTTGTGCGCCGCATGCGCCGCCTCGTCGATGAAGCTCTCGGTCACGAAGCCGTGCCAGTTGGCGTTCGGTGCGCGCCAAGAGCCAACAGGGATGCCGTGCTCGAAGTCGATGTAGCTGACCCGAAAGTTCGGGACGGCATATGGAACGTCAAGAACTTCGGTCAGGTCGAGCGTATCGATGCCGTTCTTAAACAACGGCGGATACCAGCGACGCAGCCAGGATCTTGAGACAACTTGATGCGAGAGCTCGATCAGCCCCCCGTCAGCGACGACGCCACGCACGACGTCGACGCTCATCGAGCGGTAGAAGTCGCCTTGAATGTCATCTTCGCGCGTCCACATCACCTTAACAGGGGCTTGAATCGCGGCTGAGACCTCGGCGGCTTCCTGCACGTAGTCGGCCTCGAGTCTGCGGCCGAATCCGCCTCCCAGGAACGTCGTATGGATCGTGCATTGCTCGAGCGGAACCCCGCTGCCCTTGGCTGCCGCGGCTTGTGCGCGCCGCTGAACTTGCGTTGGCGACCAAATCTCGCAGCGCCCGTTCCGAACGTCAGCGGTCGTATTCATCGGTTCCATCGTTGCGTGCGCGAGAAATGGGCCACGATACGTGGCGCTGAGTACGATGCCGGCAGCTGTGTCGGGATTACCCCGCGAAATTGCGACGCGCTCGTTTTTGCGCGTACTCGCGAGGTGCTCAGCGATAGAAAAAAGCTGCGCCGAATTGACCTTGGCATTTGGGCCTTCGTCCCAGACGATCTTCAGGGCGTTCTTGCCTTGAAACGCAGCCCACGTGTTCTTCGCGACGACGGCGACGCCGTTCGAAATCTTCACCACATTGGTAACGCCGGCGACGGCCTTCGCTTTTCGCGCATCAAAACTCTTAACGCGCCCGCCGAAAACCGGCGAGCGAGCGATCGCGGCATACACCATACCGGGCAAGCGAACGTCGATGCCGAATTGTGCTGAGCCGTTGACCTTCAGCGGAATGTCCGGGCGCTGCCGAGGTTTCCCGATGAATGTAAATTTGTCGGGCGTTTTGAGCGGCACCTTGGTCGGGACAGGCTGCGCCGCTGCTGCGATGGCGAGGCTCCCGTACGTGGCTGACCGATTCGACGCTTGGTGATACACCGTGCCGAGTCGTGTGGTGCATTGCGCCGCGTCGACGCCCCATTGTTTGGCGGCCGCGGCCACGAGCATTGCTCTAGCAGTAGCGCCGGCTTGACGCAATGGCATCCACGCGCCGTTTACGGAGGTGCTTCCGCCGGTCACCTGATCTCCGAGGATGGGATCGATGTACCGCACCTCCGGCGGCGCAAAGTCGGTGCGGACACGGTCAAGTGAGGCATCCAGTTCGTCGACCAAAATCGTCGGCATGCCTTGGATCACGCCTTGCCCCATCTCCGACTTGCTGAGCATCACCGTGATGGTTTCGTCCGGAGCGATGCGTACCCAGACGTTCGGTTCGAACACGCCAGACGGTGTCTGTGCGTCGACCGGCATCGTGAGCGCGAGGCCAAGTCCGGCACCGAGCGCACCGGTCAGCCTGATGAAGTCGGATCGCTTCAACGACGCTGATTCCACGGCTTACACCTCCTTCGCAGCACGATGTATCGCGCTGCGAATGCGATCGTAGGTACCGCAGCGACAAATATTCGTCATCGCCTCGTCGATTTGTGCGTCTGTCGGATGAGGCTCTTTGCGCAGCAGGGCCGTCGCCGCCATGATCTGGCCGGACTGGCAGTACCCGCACTGCGGTACTTGCTCAGCGATCCAGGCGCGCTGGACCGGATGTGAGTTGTCTTTCGAGAGGCTCTCGATGGTTCGAACCTTCTTGCCGGCCGCTGCCGAAACCGGGAGTACGCACGTGCGCGTTGCTTCGCCATCGATATGCATCGTGCACGCGCCGCAAGCGGCGACGCCGCAACCGAATTTCGTTCCGGTCAGTCCGAGCTCGTCACGAACGACCCACAGCAGCGGCATATCGCCTGGAACGTCTAAGGTATGTGCGACTCCGTTTACATTGAGAGATAACAATTTCGCGGATCATCCTTTCGATCGATGTATTCGAGGCCGAGCGGCCCGATCGCCATTACCTGCGTGACATACTCGCTGGACTTCGCCCAGTGGAAATGCGGTGTGTTGCCGGGAAGGACGATAACGCTGCCAGGTGGATACGCGTTCAGTGTGTCGCCGTCGAACTTCGTCCCGAGTCCAATATAGAACACGCCCGATATCACCGTGTAGATGCGGTCTTCGGGGTGTTGATGTGGCATGAGTTTGGCGCCGTGCGGCGCTTTGACGCGGATGACGTACGGACCGGGCTCGGCCGGATGACCGACGAGGATCGCGAGGAGAACTCCCGTTGGAAAGGCCTCGAACGGATGCCAGCGGATGTCGTCCGGCAAGATCGCTTTGAAACGGTACTCACCCGGTTGGTGCTTCGGTGACGTCATCCGTGCACGCTTTACGCCTTTGCGACCTGGAACAAGCAACTATGGATGGCCAATAACCTCGTCATCAATGTGCGTTGAGAAAAGTCAGCAGCACGGCATTGGTGGCGTGGGGATTTTCGTCTTCAAGCCAGTGTCCGCTATCCGGAATAAGGCGATTCACAACATTGCTGGCAACCGCCGATGCAAATTGGGGCATCAACGCACCGAACGACTTGGCACCGCCAATTGCGAGCACCGGCATCGTTAACGGTGTCTTCGCGAACTCGACGTTCTGCTTTGCATCTGTCGCAAAGCCCTGGAAGTACGAGAAACCAGCATGCATGTTGCCGGCCCGCGCATATGATGCCGCCGTCTTGGCGCGCTCCGATGTGGGGACACGTGCCGGATTTCCCGCGAACGCATCCCAAATCCGATCGAGGTAGATGCGTTCGCGTCCGGCTACAAGTGCTTCGGCATATTTTCCGTAGAAATTGAAGTGCCACAAGGCCGGAGTGGGCAGAATCTGCTCCCACGGTCCGACACCCGGAATCGGCGCGTCCATCAGCGCGAGACGGGTGACTTCATTTCGATATTGCGCCGCATAGGCGTACGCGGCTACGAGGCCGATGTCGTGTCCGACCACTGCCTCCCGGTGGATGTTGAGACCGGCAAGAACGCCGTGAATGGTGCGAGTGACCGACGCCATGTCGTACGATGCATCCCGACGCTGCGGCCGCGACTCGCCGAGACCCGGCAGATCCGGGACGATGACCGTGTGCGTTCTTGCGAGCGCCGGCGCGAGGGGCAGCCACATGTCGCCCGTGGTGCCGTACCCATGTAGCAGGAGTACCACCGAACCGTGACCGCCGATGCGGTAGTAGACGCGTCGTCCGCCCACGGTCACGATGTGTGCGGTAAAGCCAGGCGCAAATCCGCCAGCCGCGGCGCGAACTGGCGACGGAGCCCCAAACGCTATTAGCAGTGTAAAAGCGAAAACCAGCAGCTTGTTCAAGATCGCCTCCTACCGGTTTCCTCAACCCGCAACACGGAGCTAGAATAGCAACTCGACCCCGTGGTGTCGGGACAGTAAAAGTGTGCTTTCTGGCAGCCCGGGAACCCCCATGACGGAGACTGACGTTTCGAAAGTGGACACTTTTAGTGGGCAGACGCCTGCCCGTCGAGTTGCTACCGTAGCGCCATGAATAAACGCTACGGTTTCTCAGTGGCGCTTGCAGCAGTTTTCGCGATTCTTGCTCAAGGCAACGCGAGCGCTCAGGTCGCCCCCAGTAATTACTCCTTGCCTTTGTCGCTTGCGATGAAGGCTGCAACGACGGCGATCACAACCTGCGCGGGCCAAGGGAATAGAATTTCCGTGGCGGTTGTCGACCTGTCTGGCGTTGTGCTTTTGTCAGCTAAAGGTGCTGGCTCCAGTATCAGTACGACTGGTACCGCTGAGCGTAAAGCGTATGGTCTCGTCGCCTTTGGCCCGATCTTTGGGTTCGACGCCTCGAGCGCTTTTGCCGATCTCGTTCTCAAGAATCCCCTTGGTCCTCAACTAGCGGCGACGCCCGGCGTTGCGGCACTACCCGGAGCCGTTGCTATCAAATTCGGCGGTCAAACGATCGCTGCGTTGGGCGTCTCGGGTTCACCCGGTGGCGACAAGGACGAAGCTTGCGCCAAAGCCGGCGTGGCCAGCATCCAGGGTGATGTCAGGTAATCACGGTGGCGGAAGCAAATCCTCTCGATGCTGTCCCGGACGAAATTCCTTTTGACACTCCGTACGGCCCACCGATATCGCTGGACCGAGCCCAATCGGTTATTTCTACGGCGGTAGCAGCTGCGAAGAAGCGAAATTGGAAGATGAACGTCGCGGTAGTCGATTCCGGCGGCAATCTCGTGGCTTTTCAACGAATGGATAATGCGATGCTCGCTTCCATTCAGATTGCCGAGCACAAGGCACGAGCAGCGGCGAGGTTCCGTCGTCCGACCAAGGTGTTCGAGGACGGTATCAACCTCATGCATCTCAACTATCTGCTCGCGTTCGATGATGTCATTGCCTCTCGAGGCGGCATCCCACTGATCGAAGGTGGCGTGATTATCGGTGCAATCGGTTGTTCGGGAGGCACGGATTCCCAAGACGAGATCGTCAGTGACGCCGGCGCGGCAGTAGTCAACCAATTGCCCGTAACGACCAAATGAGCCGAATTTCGAAATACCGTTGCGTCCAGTCGAGCGGTTTCCGAGATCAGCATATAGGCCGGAGAATGCGATGACCATTGCAAACGCATTTGCGAAGCCTCAGCTTCGCCTTGACATGCGGTCGCCCGCCTATTGGCGTGTCACGATCGACAACCCGCCAATCAACGTCATGGGCCCGCAAATGGTGTGGGAGTTCCAAAAACTCGTGAACACTCTCGAGGCCGATGAGGACGTTCGGGTCGTGGTGTTCGATAGCGCGGTCGATGACTATTTCTTGAATCACTCCGATTTCACAGCCAAGCTCGAAGATCTGACCTCGATGCCAGCGGGTCCCACAGGGTTGCCGCCCTGGCCGGACTTTCTCGTGCGTCTGACCCACTTGCCCGTCGCCTCCATCGCGCTCATCCGTGGCCGGGCCACAGGCAACGGTAGTGAAATCGCGCTGTCCTGTGACATGAGCTTCGCCAGCCGCGAGAAGGCCATCATCTCGCAGTGGGAAGTGGGTGTAGGCTTGGTCGCCGGCGGCGGCCCGATGGCACGCTTGCCCAGACTCATCGGTCGAAACCGCGCCCTTGAGGTGCTGCTGGGCTCGGAAGATATTAGGGGAGAGCAGGCGGAGGCCTACGGCTATGTTAACCGCGCGTTACCTGACGCCGAGTTGGATGCCTTCGTAGAGGCACTTGCGACCCGGATCGCCCGTTTCGACAAGTGGGCGATCGGCAACACGAAACGCTTAGTCAACACCAGCTTAGCGCCGGACGTCGAATTAAGCGCAGGATGGGACGCGTGCATGGCTGCGATCGGTCGACCCGCTGCCCAGAATGCGATCAAAGAGTTGATGGCGCGCGGCTTCCACAAGCCAGGCGATGTCGAAAATCGGCTCGGGTACTACCTGGGTCAAATCGAGCGCTAGAGCGGCACGCGACGCGATTCTCAAAAACGACCCAAGCGTGAATGTCGTTCTCCCCTCCCATTGCGCCGTTCGAGCCATATTAAACCGCTAGCTTTGGAAAGCACTGACAAGATCGCGGCGAGCCGGTTAGCGGTGCTGCCAGCAGACGAGCTTTTTCCAGTGCTGACGACAGAGCAGATCCGCCGGATCGCGTTGCACGGGCGGGTGCGCCCGCTTATCGCCGGAGAGATCCTATACGAACCCGGGACGAATCAGGTCCCAGTCTTTGTCGTGATCTCCGGTAAGCTGGAAGCTGTGCGGCCGTGGGCGGGCTCGGAAACGCGCTTCGCTACTATCTCCCGGGGTCAGTTTACGGGCGAGGTCAACTCCCTTTCCGGGCGTCCCGCGATCTTGCGGATGCGCGTTGCTGAACCGGGTGAAGCGGTCGAACTCGACAGGCAAGCGATCGCGACACTGCTGCAAACGGATTCGGAGCTGGGCGAGATCGCCGTTCGGGCGTTCATTCTACGACGGGTTGCGCTTGTCGCCGCCGGCATGGGCGACGTGGTGCTGCTCGGTTCGTCCCATTCTGCTGCAACGCTTCGGATCAAAGAATTTCTCATGCGTAACGGCCACCCATACGTCTATATCGACCTTGAACGCGACGAAGACGTGCAGACACTGCTCGATCAATTCAGCGTATCGGCCGACGAGATCCCGGTGGTAATTTGTCGGGGACAGCGCGTCCTCCGAAACCCGACTACCCAGGAAATTGCGGACTGTCTTGGCTTCAATGAACCGGTCGACCAGACGCACTTGCACGACGTCATCATCGTCGGAGCGGGTCCATCCGGGCTCGCGGCCGCGCTCTCCGCGGCTTCTGAGGGCCTCGATGTGCTCGTGTTGGAGGCGAGCTCGCCCGGCGGTCAGGCCGGATCGAGCTCCCGCATCGAGAATTATCTTGGCTTTCCGGCCGGGATTACGGGCCAGGAGCTCGCCGCGCGAGCCTCTGTTCAAGCGGAGAAGTTTGGCGCTCAGGTCCTCATCGCCAAGAGCGTTCGCCTTCACTGCGGTCGCAAGCCGTATACGGTGGAGCTTGAAAACGGCGCACAAATCTCAGGTCGCGCAATCGTCATCGCGAGCGGCGTTGAATACCGTCCGTTGCAATTGGAAAACGTACTACGTTTCGAGGGCACAGGGATATATCACGGAGCAACGTTCGTGGAGGCACAACTCTGCGATGGCGAGGACGTGATCGTGGTGGGGGGCGGCAATTCTGCCGGCCAGGCAGCCGTATTCCTGGCGCAAACCGCGAAACGCGTCCACATGCTGGTTCGGGGGGCCGGCTTGGCAGAAAGTATGTCGCGCTATTTGATTCGCCGAATCGAGGAGACGCCGGCGATCGTCGTGCGGCCGCTTACCGAAATCGTGGCGCTCCGCGGCGATGACCACCTCGACGCAGTATATTTGCGTAACAGTCGCACCGGAGATGAGGAAGAACAGCAGATTCGACACGTCTTCCTCATGACCGGCGGCACTCCAATGACGCGTTGGCTGGACGGCTGCGTCGCGCTCGACGGTAAGGGCTTCATCAAAACGGGCCCCGACCTCTTGCCTGAGGATTTGCACGCTGCGACCTGGCCGCTTGCTCGAAGTCCCTTATTGCTCGAAACGAGTTTGCCCGGTGTCTTTGCCGTCGGCGACGCCCGTGGAGGCAGCGTCAAACGGGTCGCATCTGCCGTGGGCGAGGGATCGATCGTGGTTACGCTCATTCATCAATCTCTGCGAGAATAGAACGTGGCGGCTTACACAGGCTCTCTGATTGCCCAAGCGATCGAAGCTCATGGTGGCCTGGGATGCTGGCATAAACTGAAGCGTGCTGGCGCGCATTGCGTCATGAGCGGAGACCTCTGGGGCGCTAAGGCGGTTGCCGGCATTCTTACGAACTTTCAGTATCAGTTTGATTTGCACCGACAACGAGGCACGTTCCCAAGGTTTTTGCAGCCGGACCTATACGCTACGTTCACTGCAGATTGTGTTCGAATCGAAAACACGGAGGGAACGGTTCTTGAGGAATTGCAGGACCCGAGCGCTTCTCTGGAAGGGCAAACGCTTCAGACGGAGTGGAGCAAGTTGCAGCTGATTTATTTTGTCGGTTATGCGATTTGGAACTATCTGACAGTGCCATTTTGCTTCCTGATGCCTGGGTTCGAGATTGAAGAGCTTGAACCGGTGCAGCACGGCGCACAGATCTTGCGGCGGTTGAGTGTGATCTTTCCAGAAGGCTTCGCACGGCACACGAAACAGCAGAACTACTATTTCGGTCTTGACGGACTGCTTGTTCGTATTGATTACGTGGCGGAACCCGTTACAAAGGAGACCGTGATGGCGCACTATATCACGGAGCACAACGTGTTTTCCGGGATTACTGTGGGTACCCGACAGCAGATCTACGTCATGAATCCGGACGGGGGCCATACTCCGGACTCGATGCTTTACGCGTTGGACGTCAAAGGGGTCGTATTCAGTTAGGCCGTCCAGAGGGCAGTAATCGGGACTGAAGACGTAGGCGCACGCATTGACATCGTCCGTTTGATGGCGGAGCGCGTTGGCGTAGAAATCACTGAGGTGCGCGGTTCGCACGCAATCCTGCAATCGCAGCCAGCGGCTGTCGCGGATGTGATTTAGAGGCGGCGCGAGTCACTTCCCGGTGAGTAATTTTGCACACTTTTAGGGTGCAGACTCGCGAGCTTCAAATAGGTACGATCATGAAACATTGGTCACGGAGCGGAAATGCTCGTCCCTTAGCTTTGCCATTTGTGAGGAAAGTGTAGTGCGACGAATAGTCAGAATCAAAGCGCGAACGATTGGGCTCGACTTGAGCCCTGGTGTGGTGCTTTCGCAGTTCCGGAAAGTCGCAACGTGCACGGCGATCGCCGCGTTTCGCCGGTGAAAAGAAGCCATTTCATCGCGGCTGCTGCGAGCGCCATCATTATTAGCCGGCCTCTGTTATCCACGGCCGCAGGTCTAACAAACCGCAAGCTGAGGGAAGCAAACGTTGAGGCTTCGGGCTGGGGAGAGCCTTCGTGGTACTGCGCAAGCGCCGTCGTCTGGCTCAACCGCGAGAGCGGCATTTATTACCACAAGGGCGACCGTTTCTACGGGCGTACGAAGCGCGGCGCTTACATGTGCGAAAAGGAAGCGATCCGTACCGGGTATCGCCCAAGCCGAATCGCAGCGGCGTTGAGCTAGTGGCTCGCTAATAGCGAAGGATAGAATACATTATGTCTCATCATTACTCGGGCGTGAATCTGGCGTTCCCCAACGGCGATGCGCGTTTGAACGTCACCGACGTGTACGCGTTTCCGAAGGCCGGCGATGCTAGCAAATCGATTCTCATTTTGAACTCTCATCCATCGGTTGGTGTGAACCCGGCCGGGCCAACAAGGACCGACCCATTCTCGACCACGGCGCTGTACGAGATCATGATCGACACGGACGGTGATAACGTCGAGAATATTGCCTACAGCGTGCGCTTCGCAGGCGCTGCAAATGGCCAGCTCACAGCAACGCTGCGACGCATCGACGGTAGACTGCCGGGCCGCTCGGGCAGCGACGGCACGGTCGTCGTCGAGCGGGCGCCGGTTTCGAGCGGGCGCGAGCCCCAGGTTACGACGGCCGGCGATCACCGTTTCTTTGCGGGTTGGCGGAGCGATCCGTTCTTTTTCGATGCGCAAGGCGCTCTCAATGGTCTGAAGTTTACCGGTCAAGATTTTTTCGCCGACAAGAACGTCGCGTCCATTGTGCTGGAAGTGCCCAACGCGAAACTGGGATCGCAGCATCTCAAGATATGGGGACGAACGGTGGATGGTTCGTCTGGAACGTGGGCTCAGGCTGATCGCAACGCGCGGGCCTCGCAGGAACCATTCCTAGCCGGAGATGACAAAGCGGCGTATATCACCGGAGAACCGGCGAACGACGCACGGTTCATCCCTACCTTTGCGCACTCGCTAGAGCACGCTGGCGGATATACCCCGGAGGGAGCAACGCGCGCGGCAGCCACCTTGCTACCAGACGTGCTGCCGTATCAGCCCGGCCGCCCGCCATCGTACCCAAACAATGGCCGGGCACTTACCGACGACGCCGTTGCTCATTTCTTATCGGTGCTAACCAACGGGAAGGTGACGGGAGATGGACTTCATGCCCATACGGATCTGCTCGCCGAGTTTCCGTATGTGGGACCGCCACACGCTACGTAATGAAAGCGACGGAAAGTACTAAGTTCTCCGCTTCAACTCGTCGCGAGGCCATCGTCGGCGCAGCCGGACTCCTCACGGCAGCCGCTGTGAGCGCCCCCGTTTTTGCATCCACTTCCGTTACCGGAGGAATCAACAGCATGCCATTCATCAAGACGAAAGATGGAACGGAAATTTTCTACAAGGATTGGGGCAAGGGCCGGCCGATCGTGTTTCATCACGGTTGGCCCCTTTCGTCGGACGACTGGGACGCCCAAATGCTGTTCTTCCTCGGACATGGCTATCGCGTCATCGCGCACGATCGCCGAGGCCATGGACGATCAACCCAAACCTCAAACGGTCATGATATAGATACCTACGCGCAGGACGCCGCAGCGGTCGCCGACGCGTTGGGCTTGACGAATGCCATTCACATCGGGCATTCAACGGGGGGCGGCGAAGTGGCACGTTATGTGGCACGCTACGCCAAGGGGCGCGTAGCAAAGGCCGTTCTCGTGAGCGCGATCCCTCCGCTGATGCTCAAGACTGACAGCAATCCCGAAGGTACCCCGCGGTCGGTGTTCGACGGTTTCCGAGCGCAACTCGCCGCGAACAGGGCACAGTTCTTTCGAGAAGTCCCGATCCCGTTTTATGGTTTCAATCGGCCGGGCGCAAAAGTGCTCGACGGCGTGGTTGACAACTGGTGGCGTCAGGGGATGATGGGGGGCGCGAATGCCCATTACCTCGGCATCAAAGCGTTCTCAGAAACCGATCAGACGGCAGATCTCAAAGCAATTGACGTTCCAACTCTCGTGATGCAGGGCGACGACGATCAAATCGTGCCGTACAAAGATGCCGTCCTGCTTCAAGCCAAACTAATCAAGAGCGCCACGCTGAAGGTGTATCAAGGATACCCTCATGGCATGCTTACGACCCACGCGGACATCATCAACAGCGACCTCTTGAAATTTATCAAAGCCTAACCTTAACCAGTCATGTTGAACGTCAACACAGAACCCAAATTCCCGCGCGGCCGATTCTTGGGTACCGTGGCAGCGGGAGCCGCAGCCACACAGCTCAGTGCAGCTGCAACGGTGCAGGCACAGGTGGTTACGTCGTTCGATTCGGTGAAGCATGTCGATGCCGGCCTGCTGCGTGTCGGGTATGCAGAGGTCGGACCTGCGGCGGGACCTCCCGTCATTCTCTTGCATGGCTGGCCCTACGACATCCATAGCTTCGTGGATGTCGCTCCACTCTTAGCCGCGCAAGGCTATCGCGTTCTCGTACCGTATATGCGGGGCTTCGGCTCGACGACGTTCCTCTTGAGCAAAACGTTTCGCAACGGCGAGCAGGGCGTGATGGCTCTGGACGTCATTGCCTTCATGGACGCGCTCAAGATCGAACGAGCGGTTATCGGCGCGTTCGATCTGGGCGCCCGAAGTGCCGCGGCCGTCGCCGCTCGCTGGCCGCAACGCTGCAAGGCGTTGGTGTCGGTCAGCGGGTACTTGCTCGCGAACCGCGCGGCAAACAAGTTGCCCCTCCCGCCGGCGGCCGAGTACCAGTGGTGGTACCAATTCTATTTCTCGACGGCGCGTGGAGCTCTTGGCCTTGCTAAATATCGGTACGATTTTGGTAAGCTCATCTGGCGCCTCGCTTCACCGAAGTGGAACTTCGATGACGCGACATTCGATCGGACCGCCGCGTCGTTCGCGAATCCGGATTATGTTGCCATCATCGTCCACAACTATCGGTGGCGACTTGGGCTGGCCGACGGCGAGCGGCAATACGACGCTCTCGAAGCGCAACTCGAGGCCGGGCCGATCATCGGGGTTCCAACGATCACCATGGAAGGCGATGCCAATGGAGCGCCTCACCTCCCGGCTAGTGCCTACCGGAGCAAGTATTCGGGCAAGTACGAGCACCGAGCGATCACGGGCGGCATCGGGCACAACCTGCCACAAGAAGCACCACAAGCCTTTGCGAAGGCTATTGTCGACGTAGATCGACTATAAGGCAATCGCCTCGTACTCGCTAACTGTCAGCAGTAGCGGAAAACGCTTTGTCGCATTCGCTGAAGGCGCCCCCGATAACGTTCCATTAGCGTACACGCTCCTCCCGACTGCCAACGTCGACACCGCTGTTGCCGGCAGCGGGGACGTCGCGTTTACGGTCGTCGTTGTCCGAAGATAGACGTTAAGGGAGCCCTGTCAAAGACGGTCGCGCGACGAACATAACCCCGCAAAATAGCGACGCTACGGTGACGGCTTACGCGCATGATGTCGACCTCGCTGACGTCAGGGTTCGCTGCGGCTGAGGTGACGAATCCGGCGCGTAGGCTGTGGCCGGAAAAGTCCCCGGTGATTCCGGCGAGAGCCACCACCCGCTTCACGAGACGCGCAACGTCAGCGCCGTCGATCCGAGTTGCTTGCAGTACTCCGGCCATGGAGAAGGTGCGAAAAACTGCGCCTGACGAGATTCCGGCAGCATCAAGCCAGTCGCGAAGTGCTCGAGCCGCGCAGAGGCCCTCGATGGCGACGAACGGGACTCCGATCTCGACCCCGAGTCCCTCTTGATCCGTCTTGGACTGCCGGATCGTCACTACGAGGCCGCGCTGATCGAAGCGCAGATCTTCGACGTTCAGCGCCGCCAGCTCGGAGCGCCGGGCGGCCATTGCGAATCCGAGCAGCACGATTGCTCGGTCGCGTTTTGTCTTGAGGCCGTCGCCGCCCAAGCTCAGGACAACGTCGCGCAACAGAGTGGCATCAAGGGCGTCCTTGCGGCGCGGGGGCAAGCCCTTTGTGCGCGCGATCCCCGCCACGACGTCGCGGACCATTTGCGTGGCCGTTGGGGACGCATTGCCGGCCGTTTTGTGGGCCTGGGAGATGGCGACCATTCTCCGTCGGATCGTCGCGATCGTCAACCCGCGGTCTGCCATATGGGTCGCATAGGCCGCCACCAGCTGCCAAGGTACGGGAACCGACTCCGAGCCGAACGAGGCAGTGAATCGTTCGAAGTCCGCCATGTCGCTGGCGTATGCGCGTCGGGTGCTCGCGGCCTTAGACGCGCGGGCATAATGAGTTGCTCGCTCCGCATAGTCGACGATATCCGGGAACGCTGGAACATCGCCCCGCGGCTCTTCGGATAAGGCTGTCGTCACCGAACGGAACTTTCCGCCGGGCGGCGATCGAGGAAGCGTTGATCGCTATGAGCTCGTACTCGCCGGGCAAGGATCGGTCGTTCGCCCTTTTTATAGACGATGATTTCGTTCTTTGCCTTGAGGTCGGCGAGTTCATGGGGATAGAGCAGTGGCCGGCCAACCTCGTGGACGGTCCGTGTTTGCTTAGTTGATCCATCTCGATTCAGGCTCTCCGCCCACCGAGTTGATTGGCCACACGTACGGGAGGCCAAGTCTTGGGTTGCCTCATCCACTGAGGGGAAGAAGACGCGGACGTCGCAGAGCCCACTAATCGCTTCGTTGGGGCCGTAGATTCCGCGAACTTGGGCAAGACTCTGAGCGAGAAGTACGGGATGGATCAAGTACTTTCGAAGGGTAGCCAATTTCCGCGCGACAACCGACGTGCGCAGCAGCGGAAATTCGTCAAGTAGTAGCAAGATGTGGTCGTTTTCCGCCGGCAGCGCTTCAGTGAGATCGTCGAGGAAACGGACCAAGAGCATTCGCATCAGCGGACTGAGCGACGCTTGGTCTCGCTCGCGCACGACGAGATACAAAGTCGTCGGCGACTGTCTCAGATCCGCCGGCGAAATGTCGCAGCTACTGGTGGCCCGAGCGACATCCGCAGTGCGGAAAATGTCGAAGTGCAGCACTTCGACATCCGCAGTGCGGAAAATGTCGAAGTGCTGCGTCAGCGTTGCGATGATTGCGGACAAACCTTTTGGCTCCATGCGTGCATATTTGCTCGCGGTTTCCGAGATATATGGCACGCCTGACTTTAGGAGCGATTCGCAAAAGTCTTTATCGCTTTCCCATGCTGCGCTGTAGTAGTAGCGGGCCGCCGCCTCCATCGTTCCCGTCCCGAGTTCGATCGCATGAGCAACCAACGCCGTACCGAGTTCGAGCGCGGAGCCGTTGAAATACCTTTCCTGCTCAGTCATCTCAGATAGATCCCGGTCGAGCAAATAGGCTGCTAAAACCGTGCGGACGCCGTCGACATCCCGCACCGAGATACCGGTAAGCGGGTTGTAGCGGGTCGTACCGGGATCGCGCGGATCAAAGATACGAACTCGGGTGTGCTCCCTACGCGCGCCCGCGGTCATCGGCGTTAGCTCGTTTGCTGGATCAAAAACGATTGCGCTCCAGTGGGGCCACGTTTTCATGAGCGTCGGCCGCGCAATTCCGTCGGTCTTGCCCTCTCCCGGCGGGCCAATGGCCAACACGTTCTCTTCGCCTGAGTGAATCAGAAGGTCGCCAGATTTGGTTTGACCGAGGACGATTCCGTATTCGGACTCCCTAAGGGCGGAGCGCCTGATTTCGCGTTTGGTCGCCCAGCCGGCACCGCCATGGAGGTCGGTATTTGGTCGAATCCGGTCTAGGGCGATAGCAAGGATCAAGAACAGTCCGAGCAGCAAGCCTCCGCCCCACATCAGATCGCGCCGCTCAACTTCGAACGCGGCGCGCGCCCAGGACGGTTCGCGCGTGCGCTTGCCCTCGGGTGTGAAGGGGTCGACGTCGATATCGTAGGTGAACATCCATCCGATCGAGGTCCAGGGCGCGTAAAACTTGCCAACGATCGGCGTGCCCAGATCACGAACCTGGTAGCCGTCAAACGCAGCGAAGCGTTGTGTCTCAAATGTCAGAAGCAGAAGCAAGGCGGCCCCGCAAATCACCAGCGACCGTAGTGGGCCGCTGCCACTGCGTGGCGCATGAACAGTGCTCATCTCGTAGGCCTTTCGGAACGATCAGGTGCGCCTAGTCGTTCGCGCGTGGGTGCGTGTTGCTCGTGTCGTTGGATGTCCCGGAGGATCTCTGCGTCGCGGCCCTCAGCGCGGATGGAGAACCCACGCTCGACGGCGGCCGCCATAGCGGCTTGACGGAAGCGCTCGGATCCGGTGAAGGCCAGCTCACGCCAACCCTTCAGCTCCGCCACATCGAGCATGCCGCGAATCTCAAGCTGGTTGCCGTCGCGCGCGACGATAATGTCGCCCAGGTCGTCGAACCGGCCACGGGCATTTTCAAAGCGCAGACCATCAGCGAAACGCGCGATGCGCCAGTAGCGCGCGAGCCTCGAGTTCCGAACGTCGGTCTCATAGGAAGCCGCCAAAAGCCGCTCGCGCCGAGCCCGCCAGTCGGGAATGTCGGCGCTCCGAATCCCTGGCCGAGAATCATCTGCTCCGAAATCTGTTTGCTCGCGCGACGGACCCTGGTGCCGTTCATCGGCGTGAATCCGGCGTTCCGTTTGGTGTCTCTCTTCACGAAGGCGCCGACGTTCGGCGTTACGTGCTTTGGAGGCTCGACGATCGTCGCCGGCGTGGGAGCGGAGTCCCTTGCGCTCCATGTCCGTCGCCACCGGTCCCTGTCTCGGCTCCGGCTCCTCATCGATGCCGCGATCGGCTAGGCTTCGCGACGAAACGCGCTCTGGAACCTGCGCCCGTTCGAGGTCGCGGTTGACGTACTGCTCCCACGCCTGGCGCCACTCGAGCAATAAGGCCTTGTCGTTCCAAGCGCGCACTTTCGGGCCAAAGCTCTCGCCGAGCGGCTCGCGAAGCGTCACGAGAATATGGGCGTGGTGATTCCGCTGGTCGCTCTTTTCATGCGCGCGATGGATCGCGATGTCCGCGACCATTCCGCGCGAAACAAATGCCTCGCGCACGAAAGTACGGACCAGCTCTTTTCTCCGAGGGTCGTCAAGTTCGTGCGGCAGTGAGACGAGAACTTCTCGGCAAAGCTGCGCGTCTCGACGTCGCTCCGCTTCCTCAGCGCGATTCCACAGCTCCGAGCGGTCGAGTACCCAGGCCGGCGATTTCGCCGGCGCCACGATCTCCGAGTGCACTACTCCACCGCGAGCTCGGTAGTTGTGCACCAAGCCGGTGCGCCGATCACGGATGATCTCGGCGGCGCGGTATGCCGCGGCCGCAGTTGCCGAACGGCCCGTGGAACGGCTGATCGTCTTTGCGGAGAGCCGGTACGTCGCCACGGCCTACCCGCCAGCGGTACGTCGCTTGCGACGTATAACCGCGCACTTCAAACGCCAGTGGGGCTTCACGACTCGCCTCGCTCGGCGCCGCTGCGCGGTTCTTGCCACGGCCAAATGGGCCGCGGGCTACTTCGATCGCCGGCGGGGTTACGCGTCGCGTCCCGCTCCGCGCCGCTCCGCGGTGACGTCTCAAGGCCGAAGAGCCTTCGGTCGTGCGGCCGCGTCAGTTTCGCGACTTGCGCTTCCCACCAGCGGCCGATCCCGCTTGGCTTCTCGCTCGAGCGGTCGCGGTCAACGGCTTCAAGCAGTACCGCGCCCGCTATGATTTTGCGACGCGTCTCATCGCGCCGCTCCTGCGCGAGCCGTTGCGCGTTCAGCTTCTGGATCGCCGCATTTAGCCGATCCCGCCGTTCGATTAGTGACTCAAGCCGGTCGGGTTCGACTTGCTTCGAATCGTTGTTCATCTGTCGCGAACCCCGAAAGTGGGTGAGGAAGGCGTGCGCGCCTGGAATCGCCGAGAGCGCGCCGTGCGCTGAATGAAGGCGAGTCCTGCCGGGCCGGTGTCGCAATCGCGGGTCCCGAATCCCGGAGAAAGAATTTAATAGAGGCTATTGATTCTGAACTGATTTGCCAATATACTATTAAAATCCCAATACAGAGTCAAGTAGGTGAACTAATATCATATTTTTAGATCGGTCAAATGCCTAAAACGCGCACGGAGCTCAAGGGCACGGGCGGTCGAATCGCGGCTTGGCTGACAGCGGCCCTAGAGCGGCTCGACGCCAAGGGCGAGGACCTCGCAATGGAAGTTGCTCGATCGGAGGGGGGCAAGGCGCAACGCCTCGAGTCACTCCAAAGGTCGATCGCGAACTACCTAAAGGGGACCGACATTCCGCTTCCGCGCGCGGCGAGATCACTCGGTGCCGCCCTGCAGGCGATGGGGCACCCTCATGCCTCCGAGCTTTCCGCGGTGCTGGCCGCCGGCCACTTGGGAGTGGTCGTGCTGTGCTTTCGCTGGATTGCCGTGAAAGAGTACGTGTACGGCGAAGACGATCGGCGAAAGCGAGGTAATTTTCTCGCGGCAATTCTTTGTAATTATGTTCCGCTTGCAGTGGAAGCGGATATTATAAGCGTGGCTTTACCGGAGCTGTCGAACAAGGTCACAAAACAGCAGGCAGAAGTGAATCTTGATCTGCTCGAGCAGGGCCAGGATATCCGCGATTGCCAGGAATCTGATGCCGAACACATAATCGCAGCGCGCGAACTTTCAGGCGGCTTCTGCCGACTGTTCAAATCTGAGATTCACGCAGCGCTAGACCTTGCGGAGGCTGGCGAAACCCCACCCTTAGAGGAAACTGACGAATCGTGGAATCGTGGGCTCCGGATGGGTGCAGCGGTTCAGTCCCTCGTGGATGGTGGCGCTGGCCATTTTGAGGACAAATTAGATCTGCTCTGGGTCGCCATGCCGGTCTGGGCGAACGCGCTTCAAGGAATCGACCAGATGCGAGACGACGGCCCGGCCCGGGTGATTTATCAGCTTCGGTCACGGGTTCGTCTTCTATCATGATCGAGAACGCGGGCCATTCGAGGGAAACATCCGTCGCCTCTGACCGCGTTCAGGTCTTCATTAGTCATTCTCACCCGGAAGACAAAGATTACCTAAACCCGTCGTCCATGCTCGAACGGCTCTTCACGCTCCATGAGGCATGCGGGTACTTACGGTGCAAGAAGTCGCATCTTTATGCGCTCATGAGCGGGGGCGAGCTGAATTGGAGTCAGATCGGGCGTAAACGTCTCATCCCGGAGAGCGATCTTCGTGGCTACGTGGAACGGGGCCGGGATGCGAGTAAGCACGTCCGGCGTCCATCCCGAGGTGGCGGCAAAAATGGGTCAAGTAGGAGTCGCTGATGGCGCGACGTGTTAGTGGCGAAGGCAGTATCTCTCGGCGCCGGGATGGTCGCTGGGAAGGCAAGGTTCGGGGTCGAGGCTTTAACGACGAGCCGCTGAGAAAGAGCTTCTACGGCAACACGCGCCAGGAAGTCGCGGAGCAAATTCGCGCGTATCGCACTCGTCATTTGGGTGGTGCGGTCGTCGACTTGACGACACTCGAATATCTTTCCCAGTGGTTGGCGGACGGCAAAGGTGAATGGCGACCGAATACCTATAGGCTGCGATCGGGAACGGCCCGCCGGCATATCATTCCGCATATTGGTAGCCGACTCGTCGCGGAATTGGACGTCGATGATGTCAAGGCGCTCTTGCGGAGACTCAAAGAGCGAAGCGTCGGAGCAGCAACTCGTAAGCAGGCTCACTCGACACTTAATGCGGCGCTCAACGTGCTGTACCGCGAGAGGAAGCTGCTCTTTAATCCATGTTCTTTGGTCCGTGCTCCGAGGTATGAGCCAGAAGAAAAGGTTGTACTGGATCGGGATCAGGCAATGCGACTCATCGCTGTTGCTGAAGGGCAGGTTCTCGTCCTCGTCGTGATGGCGGCGACCCTCGCCATCCGCGAAGGCGAGCTGTTCGGCCTACTGTGGAATTGCATCGACCGGGACCGTGGGACCGTCACAATCATCCGGCAGTTGACCGAGGATCTTCACGGCAACCTTGTCCTTAGTCCGCTAAAGACCAAGGCGTCGCGGCGTACGCTAGAGCTCCCCAAGCTAGCGCGCGAAGCCCTTCAGCTCTTGTGGGAGTCGCGGCCGGGTGAAGAGACTAGCTCGTTGGTCTTTCGAGACAGTGAGGGCAACCCGCTGCGCAAGAGCACTTTCATCCGGCGCGACTTCAAGCCGCTCCTAAACCAGGCCGGCCTGCCTGACGTCGACTTCCATTCGCTGCGCCATTCGTCGAATTCGTTCCTGATCGAAGAGGGTGCCGACCCCTTGCTCGTAGCGAAACGGAACGGTCACTCGAGCACCCGCATGGTCCTCGATCGTTACGGCCACCTCTTCGAAGGCCACCGTCGACAGGCTGCCGAGACGATGGATCGCGTCTTCGCGAACGCGACCATTGGTCGTCAAATGGTCGTCAAATCGTCCGACAACGGCGGACCTAAGAAAACGCCGATCCCAAAAAGCCTTGTGGAATCGGCGTTAAACGTGGTGGAGGTGAGGAGACTCGAACTCCTGACCCCTTACATGCGAAGCAAGTGCTCTACCAGCTGAGCTACACCCCCACGGGCCGACGGCGATTATACGGGTGTGGTTCGGCCCTGTCAAAGGCCGGGGTCGCACCCGGGCGCAGCCCGCTACATCCGGGAAGGGGCGATGGGGTACCTGCCGATACCAATGGTTCATGAAGCTTGAAGCGGCGCTTGCGTCCACGACGCAGGTGGCGGTCGATGTCCAGGGGGTCGTGGTCCGGTACGACCGCGTGCTTGCCTTGGATGGCGTCTCGCTGAGCGTCGAGCGTGGGACGGCGCTCGGGATCGTCGGACCCAACGGTTCGGGCAAGTCAACCCTGCTGAAAACCGTCGCCGGCCTCATCCAGCCCGATGCCGGCAGCGTGCGGGTGTTCGGCGATGTGCCGAAGATGCTCCGGCCCGGCGCGATCGGCTACGTGCCGCAGATCGAAGAAGTGGACTTCAGCTTTCCGGTCAGCGTGCGCGACGTCGTCGCGATGGGGCGCTATCCGCGCCTCGGACCGTTTGCGCCGTTCCGGGCGGCCGACCGGCGCGCGGTCGACGATGCGATCGCCGCGCTCGATCTCGGTGCGTTTGCCGGCCGGCACATCGCCGAACTCTCCGGTGGCCAGCAACAGCGCGTGTTCGTTGCGCGCGCCATCGCGCAAGCGCCGGATCT
>Ga0307478_10000855_pt1 | contig 28945 bp, 23 predicted proteins | sample atmos_gasesECM4C_2_FD_203713 | JGI IMG/M metagenome (GOLD analysis project Ga0307478, IMG submission 203713) | Hardwood forest soil microbial communities from Morgan-Monroe State Forest, Indiana, United States - atmos_gasesECM4C_05 | ecosystem: Environmental > Terrestrial > Soil > Temperate...
TAGCCACTTAGAATCACGAGGAACACAATAAACAACTTGCTGGCCAAGACATAATGCTTCTCGCTACCTTTGCGAACGACGAAACGACGATAGAAATCGTTGATGAGATACGAAGTGCCCCAATTGAGCTGTGTGCCCACTGTAGACATGAATGCCGCGAGGAAGGCCGCCACCATCAAGCCGCGGAGTGCTGGCGGAAGGAAATCCCGCAGCACCATCACGTAGCCTTTTTCTGGTTCGGCCGCAAATTCCGCGTTGGGATGCAATCCCCCGATCGGCGAGTACACGGCCACCGCCACCAGCCCGGTGATAATCCAGGGCCAGGAGCGCATCGCATAGTGCGCGACGTTGAACCACAGGGTCGCGCCGAGCGAGTTTTTTTCGTCCTTTGCGCTGAACATCCTCTGGGCAACGTAGCCGCCTCCGCCGGGCTCTGCGCCGGGATACCAACTCGCCCACCATTGCATGGCCAAATACAGCACGAAGGTGATTACCGGCAGAGTCCAGATCGCGTCAGTGGTCCAGCCCAGGTGAAATGAAGGAAAGAACGAGGTTATCGAGCCGGTCGGTTGGCCAGTCTGCCTCATGGCATCGTTAACGTGTGAGAGCTGAATTTTTAGAAGGGTCATTCCACCGATTTTCGCGACCGCTACCCATGCGAGCACGATGATCATGGACATCTTCAGAATGAACTGGAACAAGTCGGTGACCAGAACTCCCCAGAGTCCGCCGATAAACGTGTATATGCCAGTGAAGGGCACCAGCACGAGTACGCAAATCAGCAAAGCTGTATGCGCGGGCGCTCCGAGCGTGTAATGCATCAGAACGTGACCGCCGACCGCCACTTGCAGCTCCCGACCCTGGGCAATTGCATCGCCAAGCAAAACCGTGGTGATGCTGATCATGGCTTTGATTACCCAGCCCAGAATCAGGCAATTCATTAGCGCGCCTAGATAAAGTGCGCGGAATCCTCGCAGAAACGCGGCGGGCTTGCCACCGTACCGCAACTCCACGAACTCCACGTCGGTAAGAATTTCCGAGCGCCGCCAATAACGCGCGAAGAAAAAAACAGTCATCATTCCCGAAAGACACTGCGACCACCACAGCCAGTTCCCAGAAATTCCATTCTTGGCAACTAGCCCGGTGACCAGCAAAGGCGTGTCTGCCGCAAACGTGGTGGCCACCATGGACGTGCCCGCCAGCCACCACGATACGTTCCTCCCAGAAACGAAGAATTCCTCCGTGCTGCCGGAGGAGCGCCTTCGGTAGTACAAGCTGATCAGTAAATTCAACGCCAAATAGACAGCGATAACGATCCAATCGATTGCGGCGAGCGCCATATTCGAGACTTCCTCCTCGCGGAATCTTTCGATTCTGACCTTACAGACGCATTCACCTTGCTCTGCCCTGGCCTTCGAGCATCGTTACGGTCAGAAATCAATCGAGAAAATCCAAAAAGCTCTACTGTGTCTGCCCACTGCTATGCATGCCGTGTGTAAAATGCTGTACTCCTAACTGATCCCGTCCTTCTTCTATAAGATAAAAGTTATCAGCCGCTAATTCGTGAAACACCTGTCGCCGACCACTCGGCCAACTCACTTCAACCGTCTCAGCACGGGTAGCCTTGCCGATACCAAAATGAGCGCGCAGATCACTCTGCGAAAGATAGCTGCCTCCGCCGGCAATCTCCCGGATTTGTGCGATGCTTCCAGCCACCAGCCGAACGCGGGCGCCCATCGCATCGCGGTTACTTTTGTTGCCGACCAGTTTGAAGTTGAGAAAATGGTTGCCGTTGCCGCCGCCATTACGCAGTAAAAGCGGCGGATCACCATTGTTCGCCACAACAATATCCACTCGGCCGGAATTATCGAAGTCCGCGAACGCTACCCCGCGGCCCACGTAAGGGGTCTGAAATCCAGGACCGGCTGACTTAGTCGTCTCGATGAATTTACCGTTTCCTTCGTTGTGGAACAACGTATTGAGTTGCTTAAAGCGGACCTCCGGCGACGCCTGCTCTACTTCTGGATAGACATGTCCATTCGCAATGAATAGATCCAGCCAACCGTCGTTATCGTAATCGAAGAAGCCTCCTCCGAAACTAAGCACTCCACGAGTTGGCCCGGTAATGCCCGCTCGGTCGCTGACCTCATCAAACGAGCCTTTCCCATCGTTGTGCCAAAGGTGATCGGAGTTATTTTGGAAGTCCGTGATGAACAGATCTAACCAGCCATCGTTATCGAAATCGCCCAGCGAAATGCACATGGCCGCCATCACGTTGCCTCGCGCCGCCAGAGCCATGCCGCTCAAAAGGCCCACCTCATCGAAGGTACCGTTATGCTCATTGTGATAAAGATACGCAGTCACACCGTCATTAGCTACGAACAGATCAGGCCAGCCGTCATTGTCATAGTCCGCGGCTCCTACAGCCAAATTCTTCCCATGGGGTTGATAAATTCCCGCTTTTCTCGTTACATTTGTGAAGGTTCCATCGCCATTGTTGTGATAGAGGATTGCGGGGGTTCCTTGGTATGCGGTCGGTGGGCAACTCGTCTTTACGCCGCTGACAGTACAATAGCGCGGAGCGTCCGGACCCAAAGCGACATAACTACCTACGTAAAGGTCCAGCAGGCCGTCGCGGTCGTAATCAAAGAACGTTGCCCCGGAATGAAAGGGCGCACCAAATTCTAGCCCGGTCACACCGGCCTTATCTGTCACCTCCGTGAACGTCCCATTCCCATTGTTGTGGTACAACACGTTGCGACCATATTGGGTCACGTAGAGATCGGGAAATCCGTCATTGTCGTAATCGCCCCACACGCAACCAAGGCCATATCCTGTTCCAGGAACTCCCGCCTTTTCCGTCACGTCTTGAAACGTACCATCACCATTATTCTGATAGAGAGCGTTGCGCCTTTCGATACCGCGATTGTAAAGATCGCGGCCGTTCACAAAATAAATGTCCGGGTATCCGTCACCGTTAAAATCCGCGACGCAAACGCCGGGACCGAATAACTCGCGATTAATCGGAATGCCGTCGTTGCCACGGAAGTGCACGAACCTTATTCCGGAGCTAGCCGTTACGTTCGTGAACTGTATTGGAGGGAGCTCCGCCGTGTGCCCGTTTGAATTTCCTCGCGACGTAGGACCCACAACAATGCCGCTCAACAGGAGTGCCGAAGCAGCTGAAGTCGTTATGAACGAGAAAGTTCGGCCGGCAGGCTGAAGGGCGGATCTAGCATCGCACGAATGGCGCCTCGTACGAATCTCGGTTGCCTTCTGGGTTCTGTCGCGCCGAATTTTCGCGAATAACCAGCCCATTTACTTCGGCGGCGCCTGGGGTTCCGCTGTCCCTGTAGGGCGGGGAGCATTAGCGGCCTTCTGGCGCTCGATTTTCTCGGCCGTCTCACGCTGCTGTGCCGCTTCTCTCTTGGCATCTTCCTTGCGTCCTGCTCTGCTGTACGCCATTGCCAGCTGATAATGCCCCGCGGGATTCGCGGGCTGCAACTTCACGTAAGTCTCAAGCGGGGGTATCGCCTCCATTGGTTTGGCTTCCGCAATAAACGCCATACCTAGACTCAGCCACGCATCGGTCAGGCTCCCGTCAAGCTTGGTCACTTTCGTAAAGTGTTCAACCGCCTCGGGCCACAGGCTCTCCTGCCGTGCTATTTCACCCAAGACGTATTCCGCTGCGGCATTCTTCGGGTCGATTTCGAGTTCCTTCTGGAACTGTTCTTTGGCTCTGTCGCTTGCATCCGCGGGCGGATTTGGCCGGGAAAGCAATAAGCGCCCCATTCGGAAATGAATTCCGGGTAAGCCGGGATTACCGTCCAAAATCAGTTGATATTCCTTTTCCGCGTCATCCCACTTGCCCTGTAGTTCGAGAGCTTCGGCGTTCATCTCATGGGCTTGATAAGAGTCTGGCGCCGTTGTTGCCAATTCCACCGAGGCCCGCGTCGAAAGGTCCGAGTAAGCGTGCGTCGTGATGTACAGGACTTCCGGATCGTGCGGAAATTCCCGATTAAGTAGTTGTAGGGCTTCAACCGCCGCATCGGTTTGCTCATGGTTGATCGCGCAGCGCACCGTGGCCACACCCGCCTTGAGCTTGACCTCTTTGTCTGCCAGATGCGGGGTACTCTTTCTCAAAAGTTGCAGAGCTTCCTTGCATTTTCCATGTTCGGCAAGGAAGAGACTTTGCTTTGCGGCTGCCGGCGGATCAAGTGCAGGCGTTTTCGATGGAACTTGGGCCACGACTGGCCTGATTGCTAGCAGGACAAAGAGAGCGAATGAGATAAGGTCTTGAAGGTGCTTCATAAAACTAAAATGGGGCAGGTGGGGGTGGCCGCCTGCCCCATTATACGTACTCTGCTACTGGTTAGTAGTAAAGCTTCAAAGCAAACTGGATGTTTCTCGCCGGTTGCGAAGCCTGAATCACTCCGGTGGTGGAGCTCTGCACTGTAGTATTGGGTGACGCGAGGTTGACGCGATTAAACATATTCAAGAAGTCGCTGCGGAACTGCAGCTTGAATCGCTCTGTGAGTTGGAAGTTTTTCTGCAGGCTGGCATCCCAATTGTAATATCCCGGGCCATGTAATCCGCCAAGTTGCGGCGCGCAAGTACCAAATCCAGCCGCGTTCGTGTAGTTGGCGGGATCAAACCAAAGGAAGCCGCCACCTTGAGCTGCGGTAGCATCTTGGCGACCGAAGATAGTGTTCTTCCCGTTGCAGTCGGGGCGCAGGCCGCGAGTGCCGGTACCCGTATGATCTACGCCATTGTTGTAGAGAGCCAACGGGAAGCCAGTATGCAGTGTGACGATGGGACTAACGGCCCAGCCACCCACGATGTTGCTCGCCGCACTGCCCAAGTTACTTCCGAACCTCTTCCCTTTGCCGAAAGGCAACTCATACACGGCGTAGGCGGTCAAGTTGTGGGTTTCATCGTAATAACACGGTGCCCACTCCGCTCCAGGATCGTAGATGTTCTGCCAGTACGGCTGAGCGGTCGTGGAGCCTTTCGCGCCAGACCAAGTGCCATAATAGCCGGTGCTGTTGGACATGCACTTCGCAAACGTGTAAGACACCTGATATTGTAGGCCATTGCTCTGGGTCTTCTGGAACACGGCCTGCAACGCGTTGTACTTCATTGTGCCGTTTGACTGTGTGCCGGACACGGTACCGCCGCCGTTGTTAATCGCAGTGAGCAATGCCGGACCCTGGCCATTTGCGAAAAACGGGCTCGGCAAAGTGCAAGGAGGAGTACCGCAAGCCGAGCTGGGTTGCGCGATGGCCTGTGCATAGGGGAACGGCACCATCAGGTGATAAGCCCACTGCCCCACATACCCGACCTGCAGGGTTGTGGTCGGAGTCAACTGGTGCTGGATCGTCAGGTTCCATTGATCGTCGATCGCCGGCTGCACGTTCTGATCCCAGAGCCGGAAAACGACTCCGTTATAGCAGCTGAGATTTGGACAGGACAGTCCCGTATTTGGAGGAGAGATGATTCCGCTGGACGCGGTCGAGCTTGGCAGAGCCTGGTTGAGGTATTGTGTCTGGAATTCGGGGCTGCCCGGGGTTCCACCATCAAATGGTGGGTTTAGAGGTAACCTGAGATTCGTGCCGGTTCCCTCTAGATAGTCCGAGACGGTGAACGCGCCACGAACCACCGTGTGGCCGCTAAATCTTGCTGGTGTCCACGCGAATCCCAGTCGCGGCTGGAAATCTTTGCCGCCGTAGTAGCCTTTATACAATGCTTGACTTGCTCCATTCTGCCCGGCGAATTGAACTGCCCCGGTCTCAAGGTTGTAGTTTGACTGTAGATTATGTTGTTCGACCCACGGGGTATGCGCTTCATAGCGCAAACCAAGAGTTACCGTCAGGCGATCTGTTAGGCGCCAAGTGTCCTGTCCATAAAAGGAGAAAACGTTGGACGTTTGCACCCAGCCGCCGGTGCTCAGGCCGCGTCCGAATGACGTAGGCAGCCCAAGAAAAAAGTCCCCCATACCGTTGCCGCCGAATGCCGTTGCCGCCGAGGAGGATGCCGTAAAGTTATTGCCAAAGGTCATCGCACCCAAGGAACCGCTATTCCCCGAATAAAACGCGGTGATTTTGTCGCGCATGTACTCGCCGCCGAACTTGAAACTGTGCCGGCCACGGACCCAAACGAGCGAGTCGTCCGCCTGCCACACTTTGCTATCGAAGCTCTGCGTAACCATGCTGTTCCCGATACAACTGATCGTTCCGCAGTTCGCGCTGGTCGGGGTGCCTCCACCAAAAGCCAGGTTCAAAAGACCGGCGATGGGATTTGAGTTGGGTATTCCGATCGTTTGGCCAAAGTCCCCTACCGACTTATCCCAGACGGTTCCGGTGTTCAGCGTTATGTGGCTCCAGCCAAAGCGCGCGTCGTTGATCAGGTTATTGGAAATAGAACGCGACCAATCACCGACGGTGTTCCAAATCGGTGCTGTAACTTGACCGTTTCCTAATAGCAGCTGTGAGTTGGACGTGGGATCAATCTGGAACGCACGACTGAATCGCCCAGAAATCAAGTCCTTGCCCGTAGCGCGGTAGTCGACCTTGATGTCACCCTGGTCGCTGTTGAATTGCTGAGATATTTCCTGAAAGGCGTTGTTGGTAAGGTTGTTGTTAACGGTTTTGGGATACAGAGGAGACGAAAACAAGGCACTAGCTACGGGGCTGATCATATTCGCCGGAATTATGTTATTGGCGAAAATCGGCCGTACACCATTTGCAGGCACGGAAGCGCTGCACGGCGTGCCGCTCACGCCCGTTCCCGGAGCGCATGGGTTATAGAGCTGGTTGGCTACCACGCATCCATTCGTGTTGTCGCCTACTCCGCATGTGTAGGTCGACGGCGTGGCGCTTGAGGCAGCTCTGTCTTGGCATATGCCACCCGCGAACCCGTTGTTACAGAGCGCCCCGAAGTTGCCGCCCTGCTCAGCGGTTGTGAAAACCGATATGAAACTCCCCGCCGGTGGATGGTCAAATCGCTGACCTTGATAATCCATGAAGAAGAACAGCTTGTTCTTGAGCACGGGTCCGCCGAGCGTTGCCCCGACCATGTTCCAGCGCAGAGGCGCGCGAGCAATCGGCGGGTTGGCCGGGTTAATCTTGTTCTCCCACTGGTTCGCGTTTAACTTGTCGTTGCGGAAGAACTCCCAGACGTCCCCGTGATACGCGTTTGTACCCGACTTGATGCTGGCACTCACAATGCCGCCCATGAAATTTCCAAATTCTGCGGGGGCGTTGTTGGTGATCATGTTGAATTCCTGGATGGCATCCGGTGCCGGAGTATATCCAAGGAGGTTGTCCGAGACCTCGTTGTTGTCCATTCCATCCAAGAGGAAGTTGTTGGCCTGCTCACGGTTTCCGTTGATGAATGGCCGTGCTCCGCTGTTTACGTTGTCTCCGTTATTGAAACTGCTGGGATCGGGATGGACGGCGCCCGGCGAAAGCAGCGTCAGTTCCACGTAGTTTCGAGTGGCCAGAGGAAGCGCGTCATTGGTCTTGGAATCGATAACGGTGTCGACCAAGGTGGCCTCCGTCTTCAGAATGGGAGCGGCACCCGACACTTCAATCGTCTCGCTCACCTGGCCGACCTTCAACTGGACATCAATACGAGCGATTTGGTTCAACACCAGCTCGAAAGCTGGGTAAACCGAAGTCTGAAACCCGGTTTTCTCCACACGGAGGTCGTAGTTGCCGACCGGGAGCTGCGTGAGTCGATAAATTCCTGCATCGTTGGACTCCGCCTTAAAGACGGTGCCGCGTTCCACCGACTTCGCTGTCACCGTCGCTCCCACAACGGCCCCACCGCTTGAATCCATAACCGTGCCCGTGATGGTAGCCGTCACATCCTGGCCCATCGCGGCGTTAGCCCCTATCAGTACCGCGACCAGAGCTACGCATACCACCGCAAACCCCAGGGAATATACTTTCTTCATGATTCCTTCTCCGATTCCAGGCCGCGGAGTAGGTCCGCGACCCTGCCGCCGAAAGTTTTTCCTCGACTGAAAAGAGCACCCCATGGTCGCTATATGGCCGATTGGCGCCTAGCTATATAGCACAAGAACATGGTTGTCAACAGAAAAGTTTTGATTTATAAGATTACCTACGCCGGTGCAGACGTACTCTATAGCTGATGGGTGGGGCGCTCTATAACACGGACTAGCAAAGGTCGGCCTTGTGAGGATGTAACGGGTTGGCTCTTGCGCGCCAGGGCTCGGCTCCTGGCGGGTGAATGGCTTTTTTGATGAAACTCTAATCGTGCTCCAAACGTAGGCGTCGTACGGTCGTCTATAGAGTCGGGGAGATAATGGGTCAAAAAGGTCGAAACGGAGTGCCGGCTTATCAGCGCATTCAAGGCGTAATTCGCAAGCGCATTGAAGCCGGCCAGTTGCGCACCGGGGACTCCGTCGCGTCGGAACGCGATCTCGCGAAAATTCATCAGGTCAGCTTGATGACCGCCCGCCACGCGCTGGCCACACTGGAGCGCGAAGGCATCGTGGAGCGTCGCCGCGGCATCGGCACCTTTGTAGCCGCGCCAAAGATTCACTTCAATAAATTGATGAGCTACACGGAGCAAATGGCCAGCCGCAGTCTGACCGCTGGATCCAAAATCTTGTTCTCGAAAATCATTTACGACGAGCAGGAGATCGCTGCCCGCCTGGCCCTCCCAACCAATACCGGAATCATAAAACTGGAGCGTCTGCGTCATTCCTCCGAGGAACCCTTCGCGCTGGAGACTTGTTACTTCTCTTCGGAGGACTTCCCCAACCTGCTTTCCATGCCGCTCAATCGGGAATCGCTTTTTAAAATCCTCGAGCGCGAATACCAAGTGGAGCTTGGCTACGCTGACGAGGAAATTGATGCGACCGCAGCTGACACTCGAACCGCCGAACAACTCTCCATTTCTCGGGGAGAGCCCGTAATGCGCATACGGCAGCTGATCTACTCTACGAAGGGTAAAGCGATTACCTACGTCTTGGGCTTTTATCGCTCGGACCGTCACAAGCTGCTGATACGGCGATTTCGATAAGCTCATTACATTCCGATACCTCGTTGGAATGCGCTTTCAAAGGCAGATAGATGCTGCTGGTCCTAAAGCCAAATTCGGATGAACTCGGCCGCGAAGGGGCGCGCATGGTGGCCAATGCCGTACGCAGAAACCCCGCGCTGCGCCTGGGACTCGCCACCGGGAGCACCATGCAGGGGATGTATCAGGAATTGGTTCGTCTGCACCGGCAGGAGAAGTTGGACTTCTCTCGCGTGGTTACATTCAATCTGGACGAATATCTCGGCCTTTCCTCCAAGCACCCCCAGAGTTTCCATTACTTCATGCAGCAGAAGTTTTTTGCCCACGTGAACGTAGACCCGGCCAACATCCACATCCCCGATGGCGCCATCAAAGGAAACTACGAGCAGTATTGCGCCTCCTATGAAGAGGTTATTCGCCGTGCAGGCGGCATCGACTTACAAATTCTCGGCATCGGCCGCAACGGCCACATAGGCTTCAACGAACCAACTTCCAGCCTCGGTTCGCGAACCCGCTTGAAAGTTCTGAGCAATGAGACTATCCACGACAACCGTAAGTTCTTCGCCTCCGAAGACGAGATTCCCCAGTGCGCTATCACCATGGGCATCGGGACCATTCTCGAATCCAAACGAATTCTCCTTCTCGCCAGCGGTTCCTCCAAGGCAGCAGCTATCGCCAAAGCGATCGAAGGACCCGTTACCGCCTCGGTTACTGCCTCCGCACTGCAGCTTCATAGTGACGTAACTTTCATCGTCGATCGCGATGCCGGTGCGGAACTCAAGCAGCAGGAATACTACCAGCGTGTGCTGGAAATGACTGCGGTTCTGACTCCCGAACGTCTGTAGCCGAAATCAGTTTTTCGCATTTCCAACCCCGACGTTCGGTACTGCGCTAGAATCCCCTCGCAGCGGGTCCAAGTCGGGAGTTGAACGATGCCTATTCGTCTGGCTGAAAATAACTATGGGAGTTCGCGAATTCACTTGCTACGCGTGGCCAAACAAATGGGCCGCGATGATATCCGCGAAATTGGAGTATCGGTACGTTTTGAAGGCGATTTTGAAGCTGCGCACACACACGGCGACAACCGAAAAATCCTTCCCGCCGATACTATGAACAATACCGTGTATGCCCTGGCTCGTCAGCACTCCATCGAGCCATTGGAAAATTTCGGTCAACACCTGATTGAACATTTTCTCACCTACAATCCGCAGGTCGACCGAGTTGTTGTCGAAGCAAGCGAGAATATCTGGAACCGCCTTCCTCAAGGCGGCAAGCCACACGCTTCCGCATTCGTCAGTGGCGGGGGCGAAGAGCGCACCTGCTTTCTGAGCGGCGCCCGGGACGGCACGCAGGCCCGCGCAGGCATCAGAAATCTTGCCGTTCTGAAAACGTCGAAGGCGTCTTTCCAAGACTTCAAAAAGGATCCTTATACAACCCTCCAGGAAGACCGCGATAGCATTCTCTCAACAGTAATTGGAGCCGATTGGCTCTACTCGGAAGAAGACGCTCAGTTCGGCCCGCTTTGGCATGCCGTCAGAAAAATGCTGCTGGAGACTTTCGCTGAGCATGAGAGCCATTCGCTCCAGCACACGCTGTACGCAATGGGCGACGCCATCCTCAGCAACTTCGAGAACATCAGCGAGATCCACCTCGCGCTGCCCAGCAAGCAATTCTACCTGGCTGATCTTGACCCGCTGGGCATGGACAATCCCGGCTCCGTCTTCCTGCTTACCTGTGAGCCTCACGCCGCGATCGAAGCCACCCTCAAGAAGAGCTCCTAGTTGACTCCGAAGAGTATGGTTTTTGGCTCGGGATACTGCTTGAACCTAAACTGGTGTGCTTCTCTGCTGTCGACTCTATAGCTTGTCTTCCGCTATTCTTCCAATCCTATGCACGATTTGAATTATTTCCGTGAACATCTGGAAGTCTTTGCGAACATGGCCAAAAACCGCGGAGTCTCCTTGGATCTGGACGGGTTCCGTGCGCTAGACAAGGAACGCCGCGAGCTCATTACCTCAACCGAGCAACTCAAAGCCCTGCGCAACAAGACTAGCGATGAAATTGCACTGCTCAAAAAGGATAAGCAGAACGCTGATTCCTTAATCGCCGAAATGAAACAGGTTTCCGATCGTATCAAGACGGCCGACGATCGCATCATGCAACTGGATACCAACCAGCGGGAATTGCTCCTGACCACTCCCAATGTGCCGCACACCAGCGTCCCCGTGGGACATAGCGCGGCTGATAATGTCGAAGTGCGTCGCTGGGGAACGCCGCCCAAGTTTGCCTTTCCACCGAAACCTCATTGGGAAGTAGGCGAGCGCGCGGGGATCCTGGATCTTGCCTCGGCCACGAAAATCACCGGAGCTCGCTTTGCCGTGTACAAAGGTTGGGGAGCAAGATTGGAGCGCGCCCTGGCAAATTTCTTCCTCGATGTGCATACCCGCGAGCATGGCTACACGGAAATTCTTCCTCCCTTCATGGTCAACAGTGCCTCGCTGCTTGCTGCTGGCCAACTGCCGAAATTTGCCGCCGACCTCTTCAAGGTCCAGGACACCGACTTCTGGTTAACTCCGACTAGCGAGGTGGAACTGCACAATCTGTATCGCGATGAGACCCTTCCCGAAGAGAAGTTGCCGATCAACGTCACGGCCTGGACCGCATGCTTCCGCTCCGAAGCTGGCGCCGCCGGCAAGGACACGCGTGGCATCCTGCGGCAGCACCAATTTCAAAAGGTTGAGCTCTTCAAATTCGCCCACCCTGAGAAAAGCTATGAAGAACATGAATCCCTGACGCGAAACGCCGAAGCGATCCTGCAGAAACTCGGTCTGCATTACCGAGTCGTGCTGCTGTGCACCGGCGACATGGGCTTCGGCTCGGCAAAGACGTATGACCTCGAAGTCTGGCTGCCTTCCAGCAACGAATTCCGTGAGATTTCCTCTTGTTCCAACTGTGAAGCCTTTCAAGCGCGTCGCGCAGGCATCCGTTTTAAGCGCAAAGGCGCAAACAAGAGCGAGTTCGTCCACACCTTGAATGGTTCCGGCCTGGCCGTCGGCCGTACATGGATCGCGGTGGTCGAGAACTATCAGCAAGCCGATGGGTCGATCATAATTCCCGAAGCACTGCGCCCATACACGGGCACCGACCGCATACCCGCCTGATAGCGGCGGTTTTGACGGATTTACCGCAGAACCATCTCAGATGATCTGGAAATCCTCTATGTAATTGATATGGCGAGACTTATCGCCAAATAAAACCGCTGTCCTATACTCGAAGCACCAATTCTTCTCGTGCAACCTATTGAAATCAGAGGATTTCGTTTGACTCTGCCTTTTCCCCTTGCATACGATGGCACAAGGACCAACGGCACGATAGGGTTTCCTCCAGCATGATGCGATTGTTGATTTGGCTAGTGGTACTGTGCTGGACCGTGGCAATGTTGCGACGCGCTGTGGCCTGGGTGCTCCATGCATTTTCGACCTCGGTCACAAATCACGCAAGTCAGCAAGGTCCCGCTAATCAGCAGACCACGGTAAGCTCACGAAAGCTTGTGCGCGATCCGGTTTGCGGTGTGCACGTCCCGGAAGAACGGGCGATTCCGTTGCAAATCGGAGACCAGCGGGTGCATTTTTGCTCCCCGGCATGTCGCGATCAATACGCGCGCGACAACCAGAAGTTTGCGGCAAACGGATGAAATGCTGACGCTGACTCTTTCGGATTTTTTGGTACAACAAAAAGCAAGGCAACAGAAACGCTGGCGAGCGAATCTGCGTCACGCCGCCTAAAGGAAAGGACCGAAGCCGATGGCCACGGTCGCAAAGCCCACAGTTGCACCGATGATCCCGCGTATTGCGCCGCGGGAGGACCTGAATCCGTTTCGTATTGCGCAGATTCAATTCGATATGGCCGCCGAATTCCTCAAGCTCGATCCCGGCCTGCGTCAAATACTGCGCACCCCGAAGCGTATCCTGGAGGTTTCCCTCCCCACCAAGATGGACAACGGCCAGGTGAAAGTGCTGACTGGATACCGCGTCCAACACAATGTCGCGCGTGGGCCCGGGAAGGGTGGCATTCGTTTTCACCCCAATGTGACCGTGGATGAAGTAAAAGCGCTGGCGGCGTGGATGACCTGGAAGACCGCCGTCGTCAACGTTCCCTTTGGCGGTGCCAAAGGCGGGATCATTTGTGACCCCAAGCGCATGTCCAAGAGCGAGCTGGAACGTATGACCCGCCGGTTCGCCAGCGAGATCCTGCCACTAATCGGCCCCGACCAGGATATTCCCGCGCCGGACGTATACACCGATTCGCAAACCATGGCTTGGATTATGGACACTTACTCCATGATGGTCGGCCACACCGTCCCTGGCGTGGTCACCGGCAAGCCAATCTCGGTCGGCGGTTCGGTAGGACGGGCGGAGGCGACCGCTCGTGGCCTGGTTTACGTAGTCGAAGAGGCCTGCAAGCTCAAGAAGATTTCGCTGCGCGGTGCCACTGTCGCCATTCAAGGCTTTGGCAACGCGGGCGCCACCGCGGCTCGGCTCTTCGTTGAAAAGAAAGCAAAAATAATTGCGTTAAGTGATACGCGCGGCGGCGTCACCAATTCGCGAGGGATCGATCCCATCAAGGCCATTCGCTACAAGGAGCGCTCCGGCACCGTAGTCGGCATGCCCGGAGCCTCGCGCATCTCCAATGATGATTTACTCACCATGAAGTGCGATATCCTCGTACCTTCCGCATTGGAAAATGTGGTCACCCTGAATAACGCCGAAGCCGTCAAGGCTCGCATTGTCGCAGAAGCCGCCAACGGCCCGACCACACCGCACGCCGATGAAATACTAGCGCGGCGCGGAATCACCGTCCTGCCAGACATCCTGGCCAACGCCGGCGGTGTCACCGTCAGCTACTTCGAGTGGGTCCAGAACCAGGAGGGCCTGCTCTGGGACAGCGAAGAGGTGAACCAACGTCTACAAAAGATCATGGTCCGCGCTTTCCACGAAATGGTGGACACCATGCGCAAGCACCACGTTCCGCCACGGGCCGGTGCCATGATTCTTGCCGTCGGCCGCGTCGCAGAAGCTACCCTCGTCCGCGGATTGTTCCCATAGCAACCGCCCGCCACCGGAAAGTATTTGGCGCGGCCATTTTCTTCAAATTTTTTCTTGCACTCCACCGAAAAACGTGCGTACATTCGCACTTGCCGGTGCGCCTCTTTAGGCGTCACCGGCACTTTTCACTTAACGCCAAGGAAGCCTGCTGTATCCGTGGTAGCGACGCTTAGAGTTCGGTGCGAAGGATAAACAATCCGGGTTACGAGGCAAAAAGCACGAGGCGATGGGCAATCACAATAGTCACTCCAGTCCTACTCCTCCGATTCTCCTTAGCATTGCGGGGTTTGATCCTTCCTGCGGAGCAGGTACGGCCGCCGATCTGAAGACCTTTGCCGCGCACGGTTGCTACGGCGTGGCTGCCATTACCTCATTAACGGTCCAGAATACGCAAAATGTCCTAGAGGTGCAGAACACGCCGAGCGCGACCCTGCGCGCGCAGCTCGATGTGCTAGCCAACGACTGCGAAATCGCCGCTGTGAAGATCGGCATGCTCGGAAATCGCGGCAATGCTGTAGCCGTGGCCGAATTTTTGGACGCCAACAAGTTTGCTCACGTCGTCCACGACCCTGTCATGAAATCCTCAACGGGAACGGAGTTGCTGGATGCCGCCGGAATCAAGTATATCGCTACCGAACTCCTCAAGCGCTCCAGCGTCATCACTCCAAATGTTCCAGAGGCGGAAATCCTTACCGGCTTGACCATCAAAGATATCAGCGACATGGAAGCCGCGGCGCGCAAAATTGTGGAGATGGGCGCTCACGCCGTCATTGTGAAGGGCGGCCACATGGACAAAGCCGTCGACATCCTGTTCGATGGCGATCAGATCATGCCACTCGCCGGGGACAAGGGCAAGGAAGAACTCCTGCACGGCACCGGCTGCACTTTCGCGAGCGCTCTCGCTGCTCACCTGTCCGCAGGTCGTTCGCTATTCGAGGCCGCCACGCTCGCTAAAGCCTACGTAACGAAAGCCATCGAGAAGGGCTACGCCATCGGCAAGGGCCGAATGCCCCTCGATCATTTCTATCGCCACAAAATCGAGCCACCCGCCCGCGGCCTGCATGAAGTACCGCAGCACGGCATGCACCCCGCCGCTGAGCCCGCCGCCCACTGAATCGGTCCGCACGCCAACCGCCTCTGCGCTCTCCGCGTCCTTGTGTTTAATTCTTCTTACTGGATTCGCTACTGTTGGACGAAGCGCCCACCAACGACCGTTGCCACAGGGCCACCCCTGAAGCTTCGCCCATCAAACGGTGAGTTCCGTGATTTGCTGCCGGATTCGGCGGCGCGGAAAGTCCACGGGCGATCAATCGAAAAAATCGTCAGGTCGGCAGGCTGACCAGGAGCAATCGTGCGCTCCAAACCAAGCACCCGAGCGGGGCCTGCAGTGAACAACTCCACCATTCTCGTCAAGGGAACGCGCCCGCTGTGAACCAACTGTTCGAGTGCCAGCGCCAGCGCTGTCTCAAATCCAGTGATGCCAAACGGCGCGCGATCAAATTCCACATCCTTTAATGCTGGCTCGTGCGGCGCGTGGTCGGTGGCAATCGCATCGACCGTTCCATCCGCAAGGCCCGTAAGCAGTGCCTCGCGATCCTCGCGCGCCGCCAGCGGCGGATTCATCTTGTACCGCGAATCATATTGCACATCTTCATCAATCAGCGTGAAGTGATGCGGAGTGACCTCGCAAGTCACGCGTAACCCACGTTGTTTGCCCGATCGCACCTGTTCGAGCGAGCCCTTCGCCGAGAGATGCGCGACGTGTACCCGCGCACCGGTTAGTTCCGCAAGCTGGACGTCGCGAGCCACGCACACAGACTCCGCCGCGGCCGGCATGCCCGCCAAGCCCAGTCGAGTGGAGGTCACTCCTTCTCGCATCACCGCCCCCGCCGCTAATGACACATCCTCCGCGTGTTCGATTACGGGAATATCCAGCGAACGGCAATAGTCCATAACTTGACGTGCAAGCCTAGCTGTAGCGATGGGCTTTCCGTCGTCGCTCACAGCCACAATTCCCGCTTGTTTCATCGCTGCGATTTCCGCGATTGCTTCTCCTTTGCTCCCCACGCTCGCCGCTCCGATTGGCCACACCCGTACGCTGGCCGCCGCCTTTGCACGATCCAGGATGAATCGCGTGACACTAGCGCTGTCGTTCACAGGTTTCGTGTTCGGCATGCAGCAAACCGCTGTAAACCCTCCGCGGGCCGCCGCCCGCGTCCCCGTCTCAATCGTTTCCGAAGACTCCTGCCCCGGCTCGCGCAGATGTGCGTGGAGGTCGATAAACCCGGGGGTCACAATCAGTCCTGTGGCGTCGAATATCTCCCAACCGTTGCGTGAAGAAATCTTGCCAACAGCACTCACTTCAGAGATGCGCTCGCCGTCCAGCAAGATGTCGAGAGACTTATCTGTGTTCCGCACTGGATCGATCACACGGCCATTCTTAACGAGCAGCATGTGCGGAATCCTTTACATCGGTAGCGCGCCGATTCCGGGGCTGCTGCTGCTGAACGTCGGTAGCGGGATGTGCTCCCTCGTCACCGTGCCCGGCAGCCAGCAAGAATAGCAACGCCATACGCACTGCGATGCCGTTGGTCACTTGCTCCAACACGCAGGATTGCGGTCCATCGGCCACTTCGGGCGAAATCTCGATGCCACGGTTCATGGGTCCCGGGTGCAGCACAATGGCATCCGGTTTCGCCGCGCGCAGACGCTCGCTGTTCAATTGGTACAGCAAAACATAATCGTTCGCGGAAAGCGCCGGCTCGTGCAGCCGTTCCGTTTGCACTCGCAAGACCAGCACAACATCCGCACCTTCAAGCGCCGCTTCGACAGCGAACACTCGGCGGATTGACGTTCCGGGCGCGATTCGCTCCAGCTCGCGGGGCACCCACATCGCCGGGCCGCAGAGCGTGAAACGGCAGCCGAACTTCCCAAGCAAATGAATATTCGACCGCGCCACCCGGCTGTGCTGTATGTCCCCTAAAATCGTGACATTCAGATTGTCAATCCTGCCTTTCCGGTCACGAATCGTGAGCGCGTCCAGCAAACCCTGCGAAGGATGCTCATGCGTCCCGTCACCTGCATTGATTACCGGGATCTCCAAATGCCGCGCCACAAAGTCCGCCGCGCCCGAAGCTGCATGACGCATCACCAGGCAATCCGGCTTCATGGCATTAAGTGTATGCGCCGTATCGAGCAGAGATTCGCCCTTTTTCAGGCTTGATGCTTCGGCTTGTAAGTTCATGGTGTCCGCCCCAAGCCGTGAAGCCGCCGTCGCAAAACTGATGCGCGTTCGTGTTGAGCTCTCAAAGAAGGCCAGCGCGACCGTCTTGCCTCGTAGCGTGGCTAGCTTCTTCAATGGATGCTTCTGGATTTCCTGGAAAGGCTTGCTTTGGTCGAGAAGAAAAGTCAGTTCGTCCGCGGTAAGCGGTTCAAGCGCAAGAAGGTCACGATGCCGATGCGTCACATTTTCACTCAAATGCCGTCACTTGCCCGATTTTAACCCAGCACCCTTCAAATTACCCGTCCACACGATCCACCAGCACTACGCGCTCTTCGTTGTCGATCTCGCGCAGCCGCACCTCGATGATCTCGCTATTGCTGGTCTGCACCACGCGTCCCGTAAACTGCGACTCGATAGGCATCTCGCGATGTCCTCTGTCGATGAGCACGCACAACGAAACGCGTTTCGGCCGGCCCAGGTCAAACAAGCCATTCATCGCCGCGCGGATCGTGCGCCCCGTGTACAAAACATCGTCCACTAGCACCAAATCCATGTTGTCGACACCGAATGGGATATCCGAAGACTGCAACACCGCATGCGACGCAACCTTCGATAAATCATCGCGGTACAACGTGATGTCCAGCGTCCCCACCGGCACTTCGACACCATCGATGCCCCGCATTGCCAAAGCAATCCGCTGGGCCAACGGGACGCCGCGCCGTCGGATGCCGATCAGCGCCAAATGCTTCGTTCCTCCACTCTTTTCCACGATTTCGTGCGCCAGCCGCTGCAATGTGCGGTCAATCTCTGGCGCGGACATAAGCTGGGCCTTCTCAACGATGCGCATGGTCGGCGGTAATCCTAGCACAACGCGAGACACCCTCAACCCATCTCACGTATGCGTCGCAAAGCGGCTCGGGCTCCAGCGATAGGGACCACATCAGTGTGTGTCAGCGTTTGCTGCCGGGACGAAAGCCAGCGCGAAATAAAGGCCGTGGTAAACTCCCGCGCGACAAAATCGAGGTGAATATGTTCGGTGGAGAAGCTCGCACTGCGAGAACGAGGAGAAAATGCCTGCTAACTATTGCGTTCGCAGTCCTTGGCTTGGCCATTTCTGTTCCGGTCGGTCATGGGCAAACGCCAACCCGCCGACTGCCCGCCGCTCCCGGAACGAAAGCGCCGGCCCGTCCCAAACTCGTAGTCCTGCTGGTCGTAGACCAGATGCGCGGCGACTATGTCGACAAATTCCTGCATCAATGGACCGGCGGTCTTCGCCGCCTGGTCGACCAAGGCGCATGGTTCCACGAGGCAGCCTACCCCTACGCCACAACCGAAACCTGCGTCGGCCATGCCACTATTTCCACCGGGAGCTTCCCTGCATCGCACGGAATGGTGTCCAATACCTGGTGGGATCGCGAAAGCCACAAGATGGTGGCTTGCACAACAGATCCCAACGCCAAGAATTCGGGGTACGCAGGCGTTCCAGCAAAGGGCGGCGACAGCGCTTGGCGCATGGAAGTCCCCAGCTTCGCCGACGAACTGCGATTCCAGACAAATGGCGCCACACGCGTGGTCACCTTTTCCCTGAAAGCGCGCGCCGCGATCACCATGGCCGGCCACAAGGCCGATGCTGTCACCTGGGCCGACGCCGGCGGCTGGGCAACCTCCAGTGTGTACGGCGCCATGCCCTTCATAGAGGAATATGCCAAAGCGCATCCCATTAAAGATGATTACGGCAAGACTTGGACTCCGACGCTTCCCCGCAATTCTTATTGGTACAACGAAGAAAGCACCGGCTCGGTGCCACCCGAAGGCTGGAATCAAACGTTCCCTCATCCCCTGCGCGGAAAGGCCGGGGGCGACGTGCTTGACGCCGCGTTCTACGAACAGTGGGCCGCAAGCCCATTTTCCGACATCTACCTCACACAATTCGCTGAAACCGCCGTCGATTCCCTCGGTCTTGGCCAAGGTGGCGGTATCGATTTTCTGGCCGTCAGCTACTCCGCTCTGGACTACGTAGGCCACGCATTCGGCCCTCGCAGTTGGGAAATTCAGGACATCCTCGTGCGCTTGGACGCCGACCTTGCAGATTTATTTGTCCACCTCGACACGAAAGTCGGTCGAGGCAATTATGTCGTAGCTCTGAGTGCCGATCACGGTGTGGTCCCCATACCCGAAGACATGCAGAGAACCGGCGCCGATGCTGGCGTGTTCCGGCTTACCGGATTGCAAGAGCGCATGGAAAAAGCCCTTGAACCCTTCGACTTCCCAAAATCAGCCATCGCACAAATTGCCACTGGCGAAGTGTACTTTGCTCCCGATGTGTACGACAGACTTCGGCAAAACGATAAGGCCATGCGTGCGGTGATCGATGTCGGGCTCGCCCAGACCGGTGTGGCCGCAATTTTTCGCGCCGAGCAAGTGCAGAATCGCCCCGCGACCCAAAGTCCACTTCAAGCGGCAGTCGCCAACGGCTATTTTCCTGGCCGCAGCGGTGACCTGTTCATTATTCCCAAGCCCTACTGGTTCATGGATCGCAGTCCTGCGGACAAGCCACGCTCCTACGGCACCTCGCATAGCTCCCCCTATAACTACGACCAGCACGTACCGATCCTCTTGATGGGCTTTGGTATTCGCCACGGCGAATACTTCGACGCGGTGACGCCGGCCGACGTAGCTCCCACTCTAGCCGCCCTCTGTGGCATCACCTTAGCCACTCGCGACGGCCATGTCCTGGCCCAAGCGGTAGAAAAGTAACCGCCTACGCTCCAATTCTCTTCGTGATAAGCTCTTGCCGAAGTGAGTGCCGCAGACGCTGTCGATCTCAGCGTACAGATTGGCGCCCTGCGCCTGCGCAATCCCATTCTCGCCGCCAGCGGGACCTTCGGCTATGGCGTCGAATTCGCCCACCTCGTTGACCTGAACCGCATCGGGGGCTTCGTCGTCAAGGGCCTTTCCCTTGAGCCCATCGAAGGCGCCCCCCCTCCCCGTCTGTGCGAGACGCCCTCCGGCATGCTGAACGCCGTCGGTCTACAAAATATAGGCGTGCGAGCCTTCGTCGCGGAGAAACTGCCAGTCCTAAGAAAATACGACACGGCCGTGCTGGCCAACGTCTTCGGGTACTGTGTGGAAGACTATGTCGAGGTTATCCGCACTCTTGAGGATGCCGAGGGGCTATCCGGCTATGAGCTCAACATCTCCTGCCCAAACGTCAAGAAAGGGGGAATGCAGTTTGGGAACGACCCCGCCCAGGTTTCCGAAGTGGTAGGCATAGCCCGTAAAGCGGCGGCCCGGCGTCCGCTGTGGGTGAAACTGTCCCCTCTTGTTGCTGACATTGGACTTATAGCTCTAGCCGCCCAGGACGCTGGCGCCGACGCCCTTACTATCGCGAACACTTACCCCGCCATGGCCATCGACCTCCGCACCCTAAAGTCACGTTTAGGGAATCTAACTGGAGGCCTCTCCGGTCCGGCCATCAAGCCCATCACCCTGCGACTTGTTTGGGAAGCCAAGAAAGCAGTGAAGATACCGGTGATCGGCTTGGGAGGCATTGAGACGGTGGAAGACGTGCTTGAATACCTGTCCGTAGGGGCTTCGGCCGTTCAGGTAGGGACAGCCAACTTTGCTGACCCGAGGGCCAGTGGGCATTTGTCGAGCGCCCTTACGAACGCTCTAGTACGGCTTAAGGCTAATAATATCAACGACATACGCGATAAATTTACATCAGAAATCCATTGACAAAACAGCTCATTCCAGCTACACTTTTCTGGAAGTTGTAGCACAAAAACAACACTATGAGAAACCGACTCTTCGTGATCTGGGCTGCACTCCGCTGGGTTCCCCTGATGTTCCTCATCGCTCCCGCGATGGAGGCGCCTCTCGTCGCCCACCTGAGCCAACCGCCTAAGGCCATCAAGGCTTGGGTAGGGAACGCCAGCTGGTATGGACCCGGTTTCAATGGCCGCAAGACGGCCAATGGCGAGGTCTTTGATAGTGAAGCGCTCACTGCGGCGCACCCTCACCTGCCTTTCGGCTCCCTGGTGCGCGTCGTCAACACGCGCAACGGGAAATTCGAGTTGGTACGCATTAATGACCGCGGTCCCTATCAAGAAGGACGCGAAATTGATGTATCCTATCGCGTCGCCCGGAAAATCGGCCTTATCCATTCGGGCGTGAGCCAGGTTCGGCTCGAGCTGATGGAGCTGCCCCAGAAACGTTGAGCTTCGACGCCCATCCACGCAGCAGCTTGATCGTAGCTCTCGACTTTGATTCATTATCTTCCGCGCTGAGATTCGCTAAACAGGTTGCCGATCTTGTGGGCATGTTCAAGATCGGCAGCCAGTTGTTTACGGCCGCCGGGCCCCAGGCCGTTCGCGAAATTGCCGCACTCGGTCCAGGCATCTTCCTGGACTTGAAATTCCACGACATTCCGAACACCGTAGCGGGCGCAATTTTGTCCTGCGCAGCGATGCCGGGAGTCCAACTGGTCAATGTGCACGCTCTCGGTGGACAAGCCATGCTTCACGCCGCGGCACAAGCCATCAGTGCGACGCAGCCCATGGGCGCGGACCGGCCGCGCCTCCTCGCAGTAACCATTCTCACCAGCATGGACCAGAAGACTATGCGCGAAGTGGGCCTCGGCGGCACCTCGCAAGCTCGAGTCCTGAAACTTGCACAGCTTGCCAAGAAGGCCGGTGTGGACGGCGTAGTAGCCTCCGTCAAAGAAGCTCGCGCGATTCGCAAAGCCTGCGGTCGCGATTTCCTGATCGTCACACCCGGGGTGCGCCCAAAGGAAAAATCCGGCGCCAAGGACGATGACCAGGCGCGCACGGCTACTCCCAGCGAGGCCATTCGCGCCGGTGCCGATTTCCTGGTCGTTGGCCGTCCAATCCTGGCCGCTCCTGATCCTCGCGCCGCAACGCAAGCCATCGTGGACGAGATCACCGCCGCAAAGTAACTTAGCAAGACAGTTCGCGCTACCTCGTTCCCGGGATCGATTTCTCGGTTGTGTTACCTTTGGATTGCAATTTCAAGCATCGCATGCCTGACCGAGCGAAGAGCATCATTGTCGGCACCGCCGGCCACATCGACCATGGCAAATCCTCCTTGGTCGAAGCGCTGACCGGCACGCACCCCGACCGCCTCGAAGAGGAAAAGCGCCGCGGCATCACCATCGATCTCGGCTTCGCGTTTCTGGAGGAGGCCGGCGTACGCTTCGGCTTTGTCGACGTCCCAGGGCACGAGCGCTTCGTCAGCAACATGCTGGCCGGCGTCGCGGGAGTCGATCTGGTCCTGTTGGTGATCGCCGCCGACGAATCCATCAAGCCACAAACCCGCGAGCATTTCGATATCTGCCGGCTTCTGGGCGTCCAACGCGGCGTTGTTGCCCTTACCAAGGGCGATTTGGTCGACGCCGACACCGCCGGCCTAGTACGCTTGGAAGTCGAAGACTATCTGCGCGGTTCGTTCCTCGAAGGCGCTCCTATTATTCCCGTGAGCGCAAAAACTCACGCCGGACTCCCCCAATTAAAGCAAGCGCTGCTCATGGTAGCTCAACAAGCTGCGGGTAAGAGTGCCGACAACTATTTCCGCCTACCCATCGACCGAGCTTTCGCCATCAAAGGCTTCGGCGCGGTGGTCACCGGCACGATGCTCTCCGGCAGCGTAACGACCGGAGATGAAGTACAGCTGTTTCCCAGTGCCAAGAGCCTGAGGGTGCGCGGCATACAATCCGGAGGCAACGCCGTCCAGCACGCCTCCGCCGGACAAAGAACCGCCATAAATCTTGCCGGAATCGAGCATACCGCCTTGCGTCGCGGCATGGTCCTGGCCACGCCCGGCAAGTTTCGCGTGAGCCGCCGGATTGACACTCACCTCGACCTTCTGCAATCTTCCCCAAAGCTGAAGCAGCGTAGCCGGGTCCATTTTCACGCCGGGACATGCGAAAGCGTCGCCGAGTTGATCTTCCATGGGCAAAAAGAACTCGCCCCCGGACAGAACGCCTTTGCCCAACTCCGCTTGCAGGACGATGTTCTTGTCTTGCCTGGCGACCGTTTCATCGTCCGCCAATTCTCACCGGTCACCACTATTGGGGGCGGCGTAGTCCTGGATCCACTTGCTCGCCGCCCGACCGTTCGCGACCCCGGTCGCGTGGCCTTCCTCGAAATAGTGGAGCGGGGAGACAAGCCCGAGGTACTCGCCGCCATGACCGAACGCGCCATCCTCGGTTTGACCTTCGAAGAAATCCTGGCGCGCACCGGCTGGAAAGAAGATGAGATCAGAGCCACTGCACAGTATCTCGCCACAGCCGGTCGTCTCAGAGCCATCTCCGCGGAACCGTTGATATTGTTCGCCAAAAAGAGCTTCGATGAAATTCAGTCGAAAATCACCTCCCGCGTCGACGCCTTTCACAAACAAAACCCGCTCCTTCCGGGAATATCGCGCGAAGACCTGCGGTCTAGTCTGGGAAGGCGCATTCGCTCAGAAGCTTTTCGCACCGCTCTCGACGATCTCCTGGCGCAAAAGAAGCTCGACAACCAGGGCGAGATCGTCAAACGCACTGGCGCCACTATCAGTCTTGATACTGAGGAATCCCGTTCCAAAGACCAGATTGAGACCGCATTCGCCGCGGCAGGTTTGGCCGTACCCTCGGTTAAGGAGGTTTTGAGCAAGCTGCCGGTCGAACCAAGGCGCGCCGAGAAGATTCTTCAGATCCTGTTACGCGAGAAAATCCTGGTGCGCGTCACCCTCGAGCTGATTTTCCACCGCGACGCCCTCGCTCAGCTCCGCGACCGTCTCGCCGTCTTCAAGAAAACGAAGGGCGAGCGCATCTCGGTCCCCGTTTTCAAGGAGTTGGCAGGCGTATCTCGTAAATATGCCATCCCGCTCCTCGAATACCTGGATCGCGAGCGGGTCACCCGCCGTGCAGGCGACGAGCGTGTTATCCTGTAGTGGCACCGGAAGAGACTGGCTAGGCAGGCTTGCCGCGCCAAGGTATCTTGAGTTAGGGTTGTGAGTAGCGCGCCGGAGATCGGCGCGTGGAGGCAATTCATGGGCGAGTTTAGTCCTATTCACTGGATGATAGTCTTGGCGATTATCCTGCTCCTTTTCGGCGGCCGGAAAATCCCCGAATTGGCGCGCGGCCTGGGCGAGGGCATTCGCAGCTTCAAGGAAGGCATGTCCGGAAACCATCCTCCGTCGCCACCGAACAACCAAACCACGCCTCCCGCCGACAAACCTTCAGAGGACAAGAAGGCCTAGTCGTTTTTGTTCGAGAAACTTTAAGTTCAACTAGGTTCAATAAGGACGGCCTAAACGCCGTCCTTTTGCTTGTTCCTGCTGCTCAATTTGTGCCTAATCGGTACTAAGAACACGCACCAAACTGCAAAAACCTGTCCCTAAGAGCAGTAGCCTCTCACCGATTTAGCCTGCACAATTCCGCTATCACAGGTGATCCCAGGTTCGTAGAACGCTTCCCTAACAATAGGAGAGACCGCATGAATGTAACATTTCTGAAGTGGGGCGCAGGATCGCTCGCGCTGCTCGTGTGCGCAGCCGGTGGTACTACGGTGTTAGCGCAAGACCCGTCCTCGTCTCAGAGCTCGCCGGCAGCATCCACACCGGCGGCCGCCCCCGAGAAGAAGGCTGATCCCAGCATCGCCCAGCGCAAAGAAAATCAACAAGACCGCATCGCCAACGGCATCAAGAGCGGCGAGTTGACTCCCGGCGAAACAGCCAACCTCGAAAAGAAAGAAGCGGCCATCAATAAAGAAACTCGCACCGACCGCGCTGCCAACGGTGGAAAACTGACCTCCGCGGAAAAGGCCCAGGTCAACCAGCAGCAAAACCAGATGTCCAAGCAAATCTATGCCGACAAGCACAACGCCAGCACCGCGCATTATGGCAACAACAAAGTCGGACAGCGCCGCGAGAATCAACAGGACCGCATCGCTCAGGGCGTCAAGAGCGGCCAGCTCACCGCCGGCGAAACCGCCAAGCTCGAAAAGCAACAGAAGGGCATCAATAAGCAGGTTGCCTCTGACCGCAAAGCCAACGGAGGCACGCTAACCGCCAGCGAGAAGAAGCAGGTCAACAAAGAACAGAACCAAGCATCGCGCAATATTTACCGCAAAAAGCACAACGCCGCGACACAACCCGGAGCAAAGCCGAAGCAGTAAGAGTTCCCTCGAAACCCAATCACCCAAGGTGCCCTTCGCAAGAAGGGCACCTTTTTTTGAAACGATGAACTCCACGTCAAGGCATTGTAGGGGTGCGCTTTAGTTCACCTTGACGCAGGAAGGGCTCATCCCGTCGCGCCGCAAGGCCCATCTATAAGAAGAAAATAATCCTACAACGCAGCGCCAACCCCCCTTACTCCAAATCCTCCGACCATCCCAACTCCTCCAGCGCCTGGCACAACCGCGCGAGCGGCAAGCCCACAATGTTGAAATAGCAGCCCTCAATCCGCGGCACATAGCGCCCTGCGCGCCCCTGAATCCCGTACGAGCCGGCCTTATCAAACGGTTCGCCAGTCTCCAAATAACGCGTGATCTCTTCCTCAGGAATCGGCGCGAAGTGTACCTGTGTGGTCTCCACAAATCGGCGCTGCTCGACGTCCGGAAGCCGCACGAGCGTAACCGCGGTAATCACCGAATGTGTGCGCCCCGAAAGCTTCATCAGCATCTGGCGTGCGTCTTCACTGGTGCGCGGCTTGCCCAACACGTGCCCGTCCAGCACTACCTCCGTATCCGCGGCAATGACGATGGCAGGCCCCACCGCGCGGGCCGCCGCCAATTCCGCTTTCGCGTCCGCAAGCCGCTGCACCAACTCCGCCGGCGACTCCCCCGCCATCGGAGTCTCATCCACAGCCGAAGACAGCACCACAAAAGAAAACCCGGCATCATGCAGAATTTCGGCGCGGCGAGCTGAAGCGGAAGCAAGAATCAGTTTCATACGGCTATTTCCGCGAAGGATACTACAGGAAAGTTCAGATTGAGGTCTTTGGCTTCTGCCGAGATCGGAAGAGCGGGAACGCGAGCAGCACGGCTAGAACCAAGAAAGGGACTGCTACTGTCATGCGCAGCCGCAGTTCATCCTGACGTTTATCCTGAAAAGCCTTTAATGTTTGGGGTGACGGATTTCGTTGCCATTCTTTAAATTCCCGAAGGGCATAGTCTTGGATCGGCAACACTAAAATAAACGCGAAGGCGGCGATTGTTAGTAGTTCCAAAATCCAAAAGACACTGTACCAGCCGCGCTTCATGACTCACATAGAAGCATCAGATAACTACCGATTCCTGGTATTCGCCGAAGGCTCGGCGCAGCGCGTCTGAAATTTCGCCGACTGTAGCATAAGCTTCGACCGCCTCGAGGATGGCGGGCATGAGATTTCTCTCTGTCGCGGCGTGGCGCTCAAGTTCAAAAATGGCCGCCTTGGCCTTGGTGCTGTCGCGCTTCGCGCGCAACGCCTGCAGACGCTGAATTTGCTCGCGCTCAATTTGCGGATCAATCCGCAGCGTGGGGACGCCTCGCTCTTCCTCAGCGATGAAATCGTTCACCCCCACAACGACTTGCTCCTTAGTCTCAACCGCTCGCTGATATTCGTAAGCCGCTTTCTGGATCTCGGTCTGCACAAATCCCGATTCAATGGCCCGCAGCATCCCACCGAGAGAATCAATCTTCTCGATGTACGCCAGCGCTCCTCTTTCGATTTCGTTAGTCAGATGCTCGATGGCATAAGACCCAGCTACCGGATCGATCGTATTCGCGACGCCCGTTTCAGCCGCAATGATTTGCTGAGTGCGCAGTGCGATCAGCGCGGCGTCCTCGGTGGGCAACGCCAGTGCCTCATCCATGGAATTCGTATGCAGCGATTGGCACCCGCCCAACACCGCCGCCAGCGCCTGGATAGCTACGCGCACGATGTTGTTCTCTGGCTGCTGCGCCGTCAGCGACGAACCCGCCGTCTGCGCGTGAAACCGGAGCAGCAGAGATCGGGCATCGCGTGCTTGAAATCGCACGCTCATCAAACGAGCCCACAACCGCCGCGCCGCCCTGTACTTGGCAATCTCCTCCAGCAAATCATTGTGCGCGTTAAAGAAAAACGAAAGCTGCGGCGCGAAATTATCGATATCCAGCCCGGCATCCAACGCCGCCTGTACATACGCGATAGCATCCGCCAGCGTGAAGGCCACCTCTTGCACTGCCGTCGACCCCGCCTCCCGAATGTGATACCCAGAAATCGAAATCGTGTTCCACTTCGGCAAGGCTTCCCGGCACCATGCAAAAATATCGGTAACAATGCGCATCGCCGGCCGCACCGGATAAATGTACGTCCCTCGCGCAATGTATTCCTTCAAGATATCGTTCTGCACCGTCCCCGAAAGTTTCGCCAGATTCGCTCCCTGCTTTTTCGCCACCGCCACATACAGCGCCAGCAAAATGCCTGCCGTCGCATTGATCGTCATCGACGTCGAAACTTTCTCCAGCGGAATACCGTCGAACAGCCTTTCCATGTCCTCCAGCGAATCAATCGCCACTCCCACCTTGCCGACCTCACCCAACGCCAGCGCGTGATCCGAATCCATTCCGATTTGTGTCGGCAGATCAAACGCCACGGAAAGGCCGCTCTGCCCCTTGCTCAGCAAATACCGGTAGCGGTGATTGGATTCCGAAGCCGAGCCGAACCCCGCATACTGCCGCATGGTCCACAGCCGCCCCCGATACATCGAAGGATAAATCCCCCTTGTATAAGGAAATTCGCCGGGATAGCCGAGCGCCTCTTCCGGCTCCCAGCCCGCCAAACTGTCTTCGGTATACGACCGTTCCAGCGGAAGACCTGAAGGCGTCGTGAATTTCTCACGCCGTTCTTTCGTTTCCTTTGTTGGGGATTTCGCGTCAGACATAATCAGCGCACTTTGCGCGCGCGAATGAATTGCGTTACGGAAAAAAAACCGAATAGCCCGGCGACGCACACCGCCAGCGCGATCAGCCAGTACGCCACATCCCTTGTCCACGCGCGAAATGCCGAGTTAAGCCACGTCAGCGCCAGGACGCCGAAGACTGCTCCTGTGACTTCGTGGAAAAGCTGCTTCAGCACCAGCCAAAGCCGGCGAAAACCGGTGGCCCCTGGTGCTGGTTGTGCGGCGCGGCTCAGTGTGCCCACCCGAACATCTTAGCGCAGAATCAGGAGCGCAATGTATTGCCAACCATCCCGCGTGCAGCGCAAACTTGCTCTAATTGGGCTGTGAACACTTTGGAGACAACATCCCCAACCTCGCTTGTATCCAACACAAGGTGAGCCTAAAATGTAGTCATAGGTAGGGGAGACCGCCCTTGCAACTCGACGATCACCTGAAAAACCTGCTGCGTGAATTGGGACACGCCATCAACGACACTGTATCGGAGTCCGATCGCATCACCGGCGCCATCGCCGGCGTACGTGCCCACGGCTACGATATTGTGTTGAAGCTCGACGCCACCATCGGCCTTGCCAAACGCGACGCCGCGGCGGCCACAGCCGAGCCAGGTTCAAAACTCACCACACAGGATCGTCGTTTCTTGGAATCGC
>Ga0307478_10000856_pt1 | contig 28894 bp, 21 predicted proteins | sample atmos_gasesECM4C_2_FD_203713 | JGI IMG/M metagenome (GOLD analysis project Ga0307478, IMG submission 203713) | Hardwood forest soil microbial communities from Morgan-Monroe State Forest, Indiana, United States - atmos_gasesECM4C_05 | ecosystem: Environmental > Terrestrial > Soil > Temperate...
AATATCACGAGCCCGATCTCAGCTTTATTACCGGCACAACGCACTCCATCGCGCCTCACCTTCGCGCCGGACAACTCGTCATCCTCGAGAGCACGACCTACCCGGGAACGACCGAAGAAGTCATGGTTCCGATTCTTGAAAAAGAGAATCAGATCGGCCTCAAAGCGGCCCGCGACCAGGCGTTGAACGGTAAAGAATTCTTCGTTGCTTTCTCCCCGGAGCGCGAAGATCCCGGGAACACCACTGTCGCTCGCCGGGATATTCCCAAGGTCGTTGGTGGACTCAATCTCCAAGCGACGGAAATGGCTTGCGCGCTCTATGGATCGATTTTCAACCGCACCGTCCCGGTCTCCTCGCCGGCCGCCGCGGAGATGACGAAGTTGCTCGAGAATATCTACCGCTGCGTGAACATTGCGCTGGTGAACGAACTGAAGCTCCTCTCTTTGCGCATGGGCCTCGATATCTGGGAAATCATCGATGCCGCTTCTACGAAGCCATTCGGCTTCCATCCTTTCTATCCTGGTCCGGGTTTAGGCGGCCACTGCATCCCGGTGGACCCGTTCTATCTCTCTTGGAAGGCAAAAGAGTGGGATTTCCGCACCCGATTCATCGAACTGGCGGGTGAGCTTAACACCAACATGCCGTACCACGTCTTATCGTCAATCATCAGCGCGCTCAACCGCCATAAAAAGTCGGTCAATGGCGCGCGGGTATTGGTGCTCGGCGTAGCCTACAAGAAAGATATTGACGATCTACGCGAGTCCCCCTCGCTCACCATCATTGAATTGCTGCAGAAAGAGGGAGCACAAGTCAGCTATCACGACCCGTATTTCCCATTTATCGGAAAGGGTCGCAAATATGACCTGCAGATGAAATGTGCGGAGTTGAAAAATCTTGGCCAGTATGACTGCGTCGTCGTCGTGACCGACCACTCAGACTACGACTACCGCCATATCGTCGAGGAAGCCAAACTTGTGGTGGATACCCGCAACGCAACTCGGGGCATCAAAAGCCCAAAGATCATACGCTGTTGAAGTAAACAGTGGCGTCCTCGAGCGTTCCGGGCCTTACTCCCGTTTCCCTAGGCTGGGGAAGAAATCTATCTACAGCAAGATGTACTTTCTTGCACGACCGCCCCTGAAGATTTCCAATGCCGCCCAATTATCGCCGCAAGTTGCTGATTTCCCGTGGGTTCCCCGTCTGCCGCAATTCAGAGGAATGGTCTTTGTCGTGCATTAATGTTGGTTCTAGTACACTTGTGCTCCGAAGTGATTTCCCGGGCGCCAGGTGCAACGCAGGCAAACAAGAACTTTTCACTGTTTGTAGTGTTTTGGGGACAATGAATCAGACCGTCTGAAGGTGTGGGGCTATGGTGTCGCAACCAGTATTGTTTAGTTCGCTCCCGAAGTGGAAAAAGCCGTGGTACGAGTTCCTTTTTAGCTACGGCGCACAGGCGGTTGCCGTCGCCGTTTTTGTTTCGGTACCAATCTTTCACCCGCAGGTTTTAGAACCTCCCACGAAGGACTATCACGCGATCGAACTGGTTCCGACCCCTGTTCCGGAGAATCACGCGCCGCAGCGACGCCTGCCGGTTTTGGAGGCCAAGCTCGATCCTCCACCCGCAATGCTGCATCTGGCTGCTCCACTGCCTCGTCCCAAGGAGCATGTTGAGGATGCTCCCGCGCCGGAAGTACACATCACTAGCAAGAAAGTCGATTTACCTACCGCCGCGCCTGTGATTCCCAAGCAACCAGTGATCATGAATCAATTCTCCACAGGCAGCTCGGCCCCGCAAACCATTGCCCGGCCCATTCCTGTGCAACAGGTGCAGACCGGGGGTTTCGGCGATCCGAACGGTGTCCCCGCTCGGACGACCCAAACCAGAGCCGTGAACATTGCCCAAGCCGGCGGATTCGATATGCCCACTGGTCCGGGGTACGGTAATGGAACCGGCGGAGCCAAAGGCACTCGCGGAGTTGTGGCGAGCACCGGATTCGGCGGCGGTGTAGCCGTTCCGGAAACTCACTCCGCCTCGCGCGGCACTGTCCGGACCGCCGGATTCGGCGATGCCGACGTTCCCGCCCCGCCCACCGTTCAGCATGCCGCTGCCCCGGCCACGGCAAAAATTACTCCGGCGGAAATCCTTTCCAAGCCTTTGCCCATCTACACTGACGAAGCCCGTGCGAAGCATATTGAGGGCGAGGTGCTTCTTGAAGTAGTCTTTGGAGCGACGGGCAAGATTCAGGTGCTGCGTGTTGTTCGTGGTTTGGGACACGGTCTGGATGATGCCGCCGTCAGAGCGGCCGAGCAGATCCGCTTCAAACCTGCACTGAAGGATGGCGAACCCTCTGATTCGACCGCCCTTGTCCATATCATTTTTCAGTTAGCGTGATCCACTCCCAGAAGGTTGGTATGCGGAAATTTGGTTGTCTTCTGTTACTGGTCGTTCTGGCTGGCAGCGCCCAGCTCTTTTCGCAAGACACCCCTGCCCCGGCGCAGCAACCGGCGGGCGCTACCGCCAACACCATCAACACCGCCCCGGCACCTCCGGCAGCAACCACCTTTGATAGCGTCATCGACCATGTGGTGCAGCGGGAACACTTGTTTCTGGCGCAGATGCGTTACCTGCATCCGATGGTGGAAACCTACCTGCAAAATCTGAAAAACGACAATGGCGGCAATACCACGCCTGTCACTGATCAGTATTTTCTCGGCCGTTTCGACATGAATGACGGACCGGGCGATACCTCCTTCACCGGACAGCCCGGCTTTGGACATCGTCTGCTGGGCAAACTCACCGGCGTCTATTCTCTCCATTTTCTTCCCCTGGGTTTTGCCCAGATGGTGATCCTCGACACCGATTTTCAGAAGAGGTATTACAACTTTACGTTTGTGCGCCGCGAGTTTCTCGGCGAAGTGCGCTGCCTGGTCATCGATGTTCAACCCAAAGAACATCAGAAGACCGCGCGCTTCTTGGGCCGAATCTGGGTGGACGATCAGGATTACAATATCGTCCGCTTCAATGGGACGTATTCTCCGCAGCCGAAAACCAGTTTCTATTTTCACTTCGACAGCTGGCGTTTGAATATGCGCCCGGGAATTTGGCTGCCCGCTTACATTTACACGGAGGAGTCCAACCTCAAAACCGGGCTAGCCAAGAACCTACACTTCAAGGCTCAAACTCGGCTGTGGGGCTACGATTTGAAGGCTCTGACCAGGAACGAGGAGTTTACGCAGATTCTGGTCGACGCGCCGCAGTCGGTGAAGGACCAAAGCGATGCAGCGGCCGATCCTAATCCCATCGTCGCCCAGCGCATGTGGGAGAGACAAGCGGAAGAGAACGCGGTCGATCGCCTGCAGAAAATCGGATTGCTTGCCCCTCCCGGTGATCTCGACAAGGTCCTCTGCACGGTGGTCAACAATCTGCTGGTCACTAACAACATCGATCTGCAAAGTGACGTGCACTGCCGTGTCTTCCTGACAGCGCCTCTCGAGTCCTTTACCATCGGCCACACCATCGTTGTCAGCCGAGGATTGCTCGACGTTCTACCCGACGAGGCTTCTCTGGCTATGGTTCTGTCCCACGAACTGAGCCACATTGTGCTGGGCCATCGCCTCGATACCGAACTTGCTTTCAACGATAAGCTGCTCTTCCCCGACGAGAATTCGTTCCAGCGCCTGGACTTCAAACGCAATCCGACCGATGAAGAAGCGGCGGACAGCAAAGCTCTCGAGCTCTTGAAAAACTCCCCGTACAAAGACAAATTGGCGAATGCGGGATTGTTCCTGAAGGCCCTGCAAGCAAAGGCTCCGGAGCTGCCGAATTTGATTCGACCGCACCTCGGGAACAGCGTTGCCGGAAGCCGTGGAATTCGGATGTCCGCCTTGCTGGAGAATGCTCCAACGCTAGAGCCCAAACGCCTCGACCAGATTGCAGCGCTGCCACTGGGCGGCCGCATTAAGGTTGATCCCTGGACAGACCAGGTGGAATTGTCCAAATCGAAACCGGTGGCGCTGACCTCAGCGCGGGAGAAGATGGAGTTCGAAATTACTCCGGTGTTTCCTTACCTGATGCGCCTGTCTCCGCCGGGGGCCGAGAAGGTGGCGCTCACAACTCAGACACCGGCTGGGGCTACAGCCACACCGGCTCCCACGCCAGAGCAGAAATAGACTCACGAAGGGAGAGATCGAACAGGCGGGACGGGACAACTGGTCGTTACTGGATCGAACTGCCGACCTGCGAGAAGACGTTATTTGCGTTCGACCCGATGAGCCGAATCGTGCCTACGACGATGACGAGAATTACGGCGAGCATGACCGCGTATTCGGCGATGTCTTGACCGTGATCATCATTCCAAAGGCGCTGTAGAAAGTTTGCCACGAAGCTCCTCTTTTCTCACCTCTAAGGGCCCGGCTTGCCCGGACTCCAGGAAAAGACTCAAGACATGATTTTCCCTGAGGTTTCGCCCTTCCAAAAAGCATAGCCTTTGGCCCCTCCTCCGCCAATAGCACGAAGGTGCCCCCATAGAGTAGGGTTTCTTGCCGTTTTTTCAGGCAATGCTCTTGAGCGGCAAAGCTTGATTAACGGCAAAAAGAGCAAGTTCCAGACGAGTCGAGACCCCGAGCTTATCGAAAATGTTGCTTAAGTGATGCTTGACGGTATCTTCGCTGATCTTAAAATACTCGGCGATCTCTTTGTTGGAATAACCTGCTACCACCGCCGAGACAATTTCCAGTTCGCGCGGCGTTAACCCGAACTTCTTCTGCCGCGCCTCGTCACTGGACGACTGCATCAGCGTCCGCAGGTATTGCACCAGGTTGGAAACGCTTTCCCGCCCCACCCAGTACTCGCCTGACATTACGGTGTGAATGGCTTTCAACAGGAGTTGCGTGGCGGAATCCTTGAGGACCACGCCCCGTGCTCCGAGCTGCAGAGCCTCTACAATCTGGCTCTTCTCTGCGGCCGCGGTCAGCAGTATGACGCGCACCGGAGTCGCATTCGCCGGAACACTCAAATCGCGCAAAGCCTCCAGCCCCGGGTGTTTAGGCATGGCAAGATCAAGCAAGAGGATATCGGGCTTCAGTTGCCGAGCCAGCTTGACCGCTTCGGCCCCGTCAGAGGCTTCTCCAAGCACTTTGAGGTCGGGTTCCGCTTCCAACAATCGTCGCAAGCCATCCCGGAAAATCGGGTGGTCATCGGCAATCACAATACGAACGGTTTGCGGTTTTCTAAAGTTCATGAGGTACATCCCCGCCACGAGGGATCGTCACTTCCAGCCGAGTTCCATGTCCGGGATTTGATTCTACAGTGAGTTTGCCTCCAAGCAAACGCACCCGATCCTTTATTATCATAGGCCCTTTGCCCATTTCGTCCATTTGTTCCAGGGTCATGCGGCCTGCAAAGGGAAAGCCCTTGCCGTCGTCCTCTATTGTCAGGTTCCATTGCTGGGGGCTAGAGCCAAGCCGCACTAGCGCGTGGCGTGCCCCGCTATGCTTGCGAATGTTCACCAGCCCTTCCTGCACGATGCGCAGCACTTCACGGCAAATGCGTTGCGGCATGTCCAGAACTTCGACGTCAGTCACAAAACGAGCGTTGATCCCAGTTTCGCGCTGAAAACGTTCCACCGTGTCATGTAAGACACCCAGTAACCGTTGGGCGTCGACATCGATGGCTTTCATCTGCTGCATGAGTTCCCGCAGCTTGATCACTTCCTCGCGCAAGAGGCCCTGGATCCGTCCCAATTCTCCGCCAATGGGCTTATCAGCCTCAGCCTGGCGCCGCACCACGTCGACCTGCATTTCGACCGCAATTAGCGACTGCACGGCTCCGTCATGAAGTTCGCGGGCGACTCGCGCGCGTTCGGCAGCTCCCGCCCGGCGCCGTAACCGGTGCAGAAGGTATACGTTGTAGATCGCCGGGCCAATCTGCCGCACCAAAGTGAGCAGAAATCTTAACTCCTCCTGCCGTTCGCCTCGCCAGGATGGATTGAACAGGAAGACCCGGCCGCGCCATTCCGTGCCAAACAGAAAAGCCATGGTGATCAACGACTGGAAGGGTTCCCCTTCCTGCAACCGCTGAATCGGCGCTGCGTCTCCGGCTGCAGGCTTCCCTTCTGCGTCCAAGGCAACAATCTGCCAGCCATTTTTCCGGCTGGATGCATAAGAGACGTCGCCGGGGAAGTCCTCGAGATAGTTTTTGGCATCGCGTGGCGGAGAGTCCCGCCATTGAAATTCAGCAGGAGCTCCGTTCTGCGCTTTATTCAGTTCACCAATGAAAATCCGGTGACTCTTTGCCTCTTGAGCCGCGACGACCAGACGAGACGCCCCGTACATCGACATCGCTTCGCTGAAAATCTGTTGCATGGTTCCCGTCAGTCCGGCTTCCACGCGCACTCTCGAAAGGATGCGGTTCACCACTGCCTTTTCCGCCCGCAGATGTTTCTGCTGCTCCGCCAGATAGCCGAGCAACAACCCCATCACGATCAGATAAATCGAAAGCATGAACAATCGTTGCGGATCGAACTCGCGCAAGTTCACGCGCAGCCCGGTGAACGTGCTCCAGGCTAAGGCAGCCCCGGTATGCAATCGGACAATTCCAAGAATGAAGGCTTCAATCCACAACAGCGCGACTTCGGCCGCTGCCGTACCCAGGGTCTCCCAAAGCCCCCATCGATAAGCGGCCGCCGCCAGCACAAAAAAGAAGAAAAGGAAGAACGGAGTTCTGGGTCCTTCGGCGAAGACGGAAATCAAAGCCGGCCAGACTATATCGCCGGCGTGCACCAGCAAGCGAAAGGCTGCGGTCGATTGTTCGCGTCGCCGCAGCAGCATAAGGATGAGGATTCCATTCGCCAGGTAAAAGACGAACAGTCCGTAGGCCGCCCAGGAATGACCGAGTTCGGTCGGATCCATGCGAATGGCAACCAGGGTTGAGATTGCCAGAAACACGCGGGCGGTCGCCAGCCAGCGCTCGATCCGGCGGGTTTCGCCAGGATCGGGTGGGATTCGAAGTCTCCAGGAATCTCGGTAGCGCTCGGCGCGAGCTAACAAGCGATGCGTCTCCGCAGGGATGGTGACGGTTTAGTGCATATTATTGAATAGCTGAACTTTACCCGCAAGTCTCAGAACCCTGCCCGACAACTCAGTATTGCCAAGTTCCAGTCGGATGATGGTTACCCTAGTAACCAATAAGCACCCATCTAGCAGGCTAGAATGGCGGCTGAGGCTGTGTCTTGAGTTCGCGTTCGAAAATTTGGCTGACTGCAGCGCTGACGGCCTTGGGCGTTTTCGTCCTGCTGGCCCTCGTTTTGCCGCAATCGTTCCAGCTGACCGTCTTGACCGACCTGATCGAGGCCGGACTGCTGGCTTCCGGCGCCTGCGCGTTCGTGCCGCTGGTATTGCGCTCGAACGGCCGACTGCGACTCTTTTGGTCGTTGATCATCTTCGGAGTAGTTCTCTGGTTTTCCTACCAGTTGCTTTGGACTTACTACGAGGTCGTATTGCGCCGGGAAGTTCCCGACCTGTTCAGCGGCGATGTGATCCTCTTCCTAAACTTGGTACCCCCCATGGCCGCAATCGCCCTGCGTCCCCATGCGCCTCGTGACGAATATGCCGCACGCTTGGGGCGTCTGGATTTTGCCCTGCTTCTCGTGTGGTGGCTTTATCTGTACGTCTTGATGGTCATGCCGTGGCAGTATGTGGTCCCAAATGTCGCCAACTATAACGACAATCTAAACAAGGCCTACTCTTTCGAGAAGTTTGCTTTGTTGGCTGGGCTGGCAGCCTCCTGGTGGAGAAGCACTGGCCAGTGGAAGAAGCTGTATGCCAGCTGCTTTGGGATGACCCTCTGTTATTCAGCAAGCTCCGCGCTTGCCAACTGGGCAATCGGGCGGGGGGTGTATTACAGCGGCAGTTTGTACGACATACCGCTTGCCCTCGCCATGGCATGGCTTACCTGGATCGGCCTGCGAACGAAGGCGGAAGCGCCCGAAGCCGCCGCTCGCGGCGTCTCGACAGCTTACGGGGTGTGGGTGGCTCGCTGCAGCATGATCGCCGTGTTCTCCCTGCCTCTGTTTGGCGCTTGGGCCTTGTCAGAAACGGACGTGCCGTCCCGCATCACGACTTTTCGGGTGACGCTGACGTTGATCGCCGCCTTCGGCATGGGAATGATGGTCCTGATCCGCCAATCCATGCTCGATCGCGAACTGATCAGTCTGCTCAATCTCTCGCGTGATTCGGTCGAGAACTTGAAACGCCTGCAGGCGCAGATCCTGCAATCTGAAAAACTGGCCTCAATCGGCCAATTAGTGGGAGGCGCCGCGCACGAACTGAACAATCCGATCACCGCAATGCTGGGTTATTCAGATCTGCTTCTCAGTACAAAGCTGACCGTCGAACAACAGCCAATTGCAGCCAAAATCGGACAGTATGTCCGGCGCACCAAATCGCTGGTTGCCAGCCTGATCAGCTTTGCGCGGCAGGCCCCTACGCCGAAGACTGCCATCGATCTCAATACTCTCGCGCGCACAGCGGTTAAGTTGACACAGTCCCAGTGGGAATCCCTTTCCATCGAAGTGCAAACCCAATTCGACAGTCAGCTGCCAAAAGTTCTCGGTGATTCCAACCAACTCCTGCAGGTTTGCTTGCAGCTGGTTGGCAACTGCCTCCACGTAATGGGAGCTCGCGGGGGCCGGGCTCTGATGATTGGCACTGAGCGGCAACATGGGATTGCTGTGCTGAAGATTTCGACCGAACCCATGCCGTTGCACCAAACTTCTGGCAATGAAGGTACCGCTGGTGGGGATGACAGCCTAGGACTGAGCGCCTGTCAAGGCATCTTGCAAGAGCATCGAGGCCGCGTTTTACGGGAAGCTGGCCAGGATGGGTCGTTGTATCTTCGTGTCGAGTTGCCTGCCACCGAAGCGGTCGCGCCCAAACCCAAAGAGGCTACGGCGCCGGTGCTGTGGCAATCTCGACCGTTCGCTTAAGCTGTCCACATGCCGCGTAAATGTCTCGTCCACGCGGACGCCGCACAAAAGCTGGAATTCCTTTCTGAATCAGAATCTGTTGAAATGCCGCAACTCGCTCCCCTGTCGGCGTGGAGAATTCAATCCCCGGCCCCGGATTCAGCGCAATGAGATTCACTTTGGCGCGCAACCCGCGCAGCAACTCGATGACTTCGACCGCGTTTTGCGCGGCGTCGTTGACACCACTTAACAGCACGTACTCAAATGTGAGCCGTTCGCGGTTGCGCAACGGGAAATCGCGAGCGGCTGCCATCAGCTTTTCCAGATTCCACTTCCGGTTCAGCGGCATGACCTGCGATCGCAGTTCGTCATTGGACGCATTCAGCGAAATCGCCAGTTTGGGCCGAATTGGTTCCTGACCGAGGTCGTGAATTCGCGGCACGATCCCGGCGGTGGATACCGTCATGCGAGACTCCGCCACGCCCACTTCTTCGACGAGCAACCGCACTGCCTTCATAAAATTCTCGTAGTTCAGAAAGGGCTCGCCCATTCCCATGAATACCAGGTTGATGCGATCTTGCGCCGGCGATACTTTGCGATCGTTCAAGACGGCGCAAACCTGCCCGACGATTTCTCCCGCGCTCAAGTTGCGTTTCACGCCCAGCAGAGCGGTCAGGCAGAAGTGACACTCCACTGCGCAGCCCACCTGGCTGGAGACGCAGATCGTGGCTCGATCCCAGTCGCGCCCGGTCCGGTCGTCGCCCGCTTCCGTTCCATCTCCGGATTCGCCCCCATCTCCTTCCGGCATCCAAACGGTCTCCACGCTCTGGCCATCGGCAAACAACATCAGATACCGCACCGTTCCATCTTGCGAGACGAATCGCTTCTCGATTTGCGGTAGGCCGACCGTGACCCCCTGGTCTTCCAACTTCGTTCGCAATCCTTGCGGGAGGGTCGAAATCTGCCCGATCGAATGCACACGCTGGCGATAGAGCGCATCCGACACCTGTTGTCCTCGATATCCGGGCTCTCCTCGAGCCTCCATCATGGCGCCCAATTCGGCCCGGTCGAGGCCAAGCAACGGGATGTCCGTAGAAGAAGGCATGGGATCAACCGAAATGAACTACTTCACTCTCACGGAAATCTAAGCAAACTATTGATTTTAAAAGCATTAAACTATTCTCGCACGGCCCGTGGCCCTGTGTCAGAATAATACAGTTCCTTCCGCTCAGCTCTACCACGGGTTCCAGCAGTCTTGTCATAATGTTCCAGCAGTCTTGTCATAATACGGTTCCGCAGGAAACGCACTCATGGCGCAGGAAGTTCGAAATATCCGCCGTCAGGTCCTATCCAACGGTCTGACCATCATCACCGAGCAGATGGCCCACATCCGCTCGGCATCCATCGGCATTTGGCTGCAGACTGGCTCCCGCGACGAGGACCCTGAGTGGAACGGCATTTCCCACTTTATCGAGCACATGGTCTTCAAGGGAACCAAGCACCGCAGCGCGGAAGAGATCGCGCGGCAGGTGGATTCCATTGGCGGCAACATGGACGCTTTCACCGCCAAGGAATGCATCTGTTTCAACGTCAAGGTGCTGGATGAACATGTTCCCACCGCGCTCGACATCCTGAGTGACCTTGTTTTGAATCCCGTCTTCGACACCGCCGACATCGCGCGCGAGCGCGGTGTGATCATGGAAGAAATCAAGATGGACGAGGATAACCCCGATTATCTCGTCCACGAGATTTTCACCCAGAACTTCTGGAAAGATCATCCGCTGGGCAAGCCGATCCTCGGCACGAAGGAGACGGTGAAGCGCTTCGAGCGCCAGCCCGTAATTGATGCTTACAGGCACCGTTTCGCTCCCGGCAACATCATCGTGTCGGCGGCAGGAAATCTGGACCACGACCGCTTCGTCGAACTGGTGACGCAGCATTTTGAACATATGAAGCCGATGAGCAACGGCTTCCACTCTTCGGCGCCGAAAATCGTCTCGCGCATCATCCTGCGGAACAAGAAGGCGCTGGAGCAGGTACAACTCTGCATGGGCGTGCCGGCGCATCCCATCGCCCACGCGAAACGACACGCCGGATACATTTTGAACACCTTGTTCGGCGGCGGCATGAGTTCCCGGCTGTTCCAGAACATCCGCGAGCGGCAGGGCCTGGCTTACTCCATTTACAGCGACCTGAATCCCTATCGCGATACCGGCTGTATGGCGGTTTACGCCGGAACATCGCTGGCGTCAGCGGCAAAAGTCGTGCAGTCGGTGGTGAGCGAGTTTCGGAAGCTGAAGAACGAGCCCGTGCCCGCGGACGAACTGCGCCGCGCCAAAGACCAGCTCAAGGGCAGCCTCATGCTTTCGCTGGAATCGAGCACTGCCCGAATGTCGAACCTGGCCCGCCAGGAAATGTACTTCGATCATTACTACGATCTCGACGAGTTAATCGCGAAAATCGAAAGCGTGACCACCGAAGACCTGGCCACTCTGGCCAACGAGTTCTTCAAGACTGAATCCGTCGCCGTGACCGCGCTGGGCAATCTGAACGGCCTGAAAATAACGCGAGATCAGCTCGCCTGCTAATGTTGTCCCCCAAAACCTTGTGCACGAAGATGAGCGCGATCTCGCGCCAGTTGTAACTTTTCAACTGCTTGTGGCTCCTATCCGTGTCCGCAGGTGAAACCACCTGCGATCTAAACCTCACCTCAAGGAGACACTTGTGAAGAAACTTCTCAGCAGTATGACAGTCGCCTGTGTTCTGGCCGCCTCAATGGCCGCCTTCGCCCAGGACACGATGAAAAATGACAGCATGAAGAAAGATGACGCCCAACAGGACACGATGAAGAACGATCAGATGAAAAACGACAAGAAGAGCAAGAAGGCCGCAAAGAAGGCCAAGAAAGATGAAATGAAGAAAGACAACATGAAAGATGACAACATGAAGCACGACGATATGAAGAAAGATGAGATGAAGAACAACTAGGCCCGGCGCGTACGGCTCATCGGGGCGCGGGCCTCAAACCCCCGCGCCAGGTTTTTTCGAGCGAACTATTCTCACCTTTCGCCGTGCCCACGGTCTTCGTCCTCATCCTCATCAGCCCCAGCTCTAGCCTCTGACCCCAGGATCGTCGGCCGCCTCGCCGTTGTCTCCAGATATTTCCGCATGCAGCGCAAGCAAGGAATGTATCCCTGCTGGATCGCTTCTTGTGCTGTAAGAGTTCGAACCTTGTCCTTGTTATGGATGAAATCGCATCCCGGCGCGTGGAAGACTTTGGCATCCACTGAAACTACAACCAGCATGTCCGGCGGAATGTCGTGCGCTTGTTGCGCGTGCTCCGATTTCATCGGATGTGACGAGGTCAGCGAATTCGCCAGCCGCAATCCGCCGGTGATCAGGGCAAGGGCCGCCACCGGGACAAGCCACGCGGACCACGTCGACCATCGCCTGCTTGACAAGCGAGCATTCTGCGCGAGCCGTCGTTCCAAGCGGCGTCCGAAACCGGAAGGAACCTCGATCATCCGCTCATCGCTATACAGTTGGATCACATTGCGGGTGCCCTCCAGCACTGACGCGCAGCGCTTGCAGGTATGGAAGTGTTCGTCCATGGCGGCGCGCAGGGCGGCATCCACATCGCCCTCCAGGTAATTCGAAATTTCGCGCCAAACTTTTTCGCAGTTCACAGCTTCCAAGTTCACCATGGCTTGGTTCCCTTCTCGAAGGGCAAGCGGCTGAACCAGCCTTGCTCCCAGCCTCCGGCGAGCAGATCCCGCAACATCAGCCGCGCTCGCAGTAGCCTCGTCTTGACCGAAGCGATCGAAATTCCCAAAGCCTCGGCGGTCTCCTGAATATTCAGTTGTTCCATGTCCCGCAGAACAAACACTTCACGATACTTTCGATCGAGCGAGGCCAGCGCCTGCGCCAGCTTCTGCCGGACCTCCTTTCGCTCCAGCGCCTCGGAAGGAATCTCCCGCCAGTCGGCAAAGTCCCGCGGTGCATAGTCGCTTTCTTCCTCGCGGCGCTCGTCGATGGCTTCCATAGTTACCGTTCGCTCTCTTCGCCGCCGCATCAGCGCTTCGTTGACCGTAATCTGGATCAGCCAGGTGCTGAAGCGCGCCTCCGCTCGAAACTGCCGGATATTCGCGAATGCCTTCAGCACCGCCTCCTGGGCCACATCCTCGGCGTCGGTCTCGTTGCGCAGAATGGCAAGCGCTGCAGCGTAAACCCGCCGTTCGTAGGGCTGGACCAATTCGTAGAAGAGCTCGCTTTCCCCGCGCTGCACGCGCGCGATCAACTCCTGCTCGCGCGTCGGCTGCTGCTCCGGCTTGTTCAAGACCGCGTTGGGCTCGGCCATCTTGTTTCGCCGCGTCAGTACTCGGGATCTTTCTTCCAACCTGTCAGCATCGACAGGAAGTTATTCCATCCGTGCAGAAGCACCATGACCAGATGTCCGAACACAAAAGCGATCAGCGCCCACATGACGAAGAAGTGCCACAGGCGCGCCCAATGAAACCCGCCCATTGGCCACGCCAGCCACGAAAATTGCACCGGCTTCCAGATGGCAAATCCAGTGACCACCGAGAGAGCGCCCAGAACGATGGCAGTCGTGTAAGCGTGTTTTTGCAGAGGGTTATAAACTTCGCGCTGCGGCGGCTTTTCGCCGAAGAAGAAATAGTGTTTGACCATCGGCCACACGCCCGGAATATCGCGATGCGTGAACAATACCTGCCGGTAATTCCCGCTGAATATTTCGTACGCGACGTAGATGATCCCGGTTGCGATGTAAATCCACATGAACGTCAGGTGCCATTGCAGCGCGCCGCCGAGCCAGCCGCCGATGGCGAACGCCTTGGGCCAGTGGAGCAGATCTTTTTGCGGAATCTTCGCTCCGAAGCTGGGGAAGGCGCGAAAGATCTGCAGCCCGCTGCCGGTCATCACGAACAACGAAATCGCGTTCAGCCAATGGCAGAGGCGAACCGGCAGGGGATGCTCGTAGACCGCCCGCGCAACAGCTTCGGTCTCTTCACCTTTCGTCCGAACGATCTCAACGACGGCACCGCTCATGTCAGCCTTTGCTCGCGCAGATTACAGTCCGTAGAACGAGGAGTAGCCCTGATCTTCCCAATATCCGACCTTTTTGACGATGTTCGTTACTTTCAAATCCGTTAGCCATTTAGCCTGCTTGTATCCAATCTTGGTGGGAATGTTCAGACGCAGCGGTGCGCCGTGCCCGCGCGTGAGTGGTCGATCGTACATTTCGTAACAGAGCAAGGTCTGCGGATGAAGGGCCGTGGCCATGTCGAGCGTCTCGTAGTAATCATCGGCACAAGTTAGCGCGATGAATCGCGACGAGGTATCGGCGCCAATCATCTTCATAAAATCAGACAGCCTCGTACCGCCGAATCGCCCAATCACATCCCAGCCCTCGACGCAGACGTGGCGCGTGTTTTGACGGGTGCGAGGCAATGCTTGAATCTGTTCGAGTTTGTAGTCTCCTGGCTTCTGCACCGCGCCACTGACCGTCAGAGTCCAGTTCTCGAAAATTACGCCGGGATCGTCGACGTCATAGTCATTGATGGGGAACTTTTCAAACGGAGTGAGCTCAGAATCACTGAAGGTGGGAGCCAGATGGCCGGCCCGAAACGTGAACTCCGACGCCCAATCGCTGAAGCCGAGCCCTTTTTTCAGAAGCCATTCCTGCGCTCCGGGAATGGCGAACGCGCCCAAGGCAAGGACGGGAGCGACCTTTAGCAGTTCGCGCCGCGACATCCCGGAGAAGCGTGACTCGCTCATCCCAGCCGGATTGGGCTTTTGTTTCTCGCTTTTCGACTCGACAGAGTCCGGCTTAGTCTGCTCTTCCATGAATAAAAGTCCCATGTATAGGATTCGGAAGGCCCCAGAAAGTTACGCCAAGATAGCACGAACGGGCCATATGGAAGCACCCAAAAGCTCTGGTCTTTCACGCCCGTTCAAGGCATACTAATGCGCAGAGAGCCTTCCCTAGGAGCGGCCCAGGTTGAGCGTCTTACGCACCATGTTCCACACGAAAACACTAGCTTCAAGAGCCGATCACGAATTCTTGCCGATCGCGCCGGCGCAAGTTGCCCGTGAACCAAAGCAGCGCCGGATGATGGCCATTGCCTTGGCCCTGCTGATCGTCGCCCTGGGATTTGTGCTCTACATGGACCGGGATTTCTGGTTTCCCGATACCCAGGAAGCTGAGGACCAGCTGGAGCCGGTCCCTGCCATGGCGGCAGCGACCCAGCCTGCGACCAAGCCAGCCGTTGAGCTGCCCACGGGAGTTTCAAGGCCGCCAATCGTCGCGAAGAAAAATCACGCATCGAAATCGCAGGTGCATGTGAAAAGCGCCGCCCCCGCAGTCTCGTCCAAAGCAGTCGCAGCGGCCGCCACAACTACTGCCGCAGCCGTGGCTCCCAATGTCGCTGTTCCGGCTTCAGCACCGCCGCTCAATGCAACTACGACTCGAACCGTTCTTCCTCCGCTTGAGGTAGAAGTGGTAGCTGGCGACAACCACCGCACCGTTCGCCCCGGCACCAATTCCGTGCATGTCGACCTGCAGCCTGGCTCTGCGCCGCATCCGGTTGCGAACCCTCCGGCCACCCGGCCTGAGACAGCGTCGGCAGTCACGACCAACGCCGCCGAGCGGGTGCAAATGTCGGCGGGAGCAGCCGAAGTCGTCAGCCAGCCGGTGAAACCCGGATATCCGATGCTGGCGCGCCAGATGCGCGTGCAGGGCTCTGTGATTCTGCAAGCCCTCATCGGCCGCGATGGCACGATCCAGGATCTCCACGTACTGAGTGGACCGGCAATTCTCGCCGACGCTGCACAGGACGCTGTGCGCCAGTGGAGATTCAAGCCCCATTACGTCGGCAGTGACGCCGTCGAAACGCAGGCCAAGATTACCGTCAACTTCACGATTTCCACCAACTAAACTCCCAAAAAAGGTATCCTACGAGGCCGTGAGCTCAACTCTGCCTCGTATTCGCCGCTGGCACTTCAAAAGAAATATCTCCACAGTCGATCTGCCCGCGGGGCTCGCGATTTTTGCATCCACCGTCGCGCTGATGTCGATTTCATTTGCATCGTCGCGGCTCTCTCATCCTCTCGATGGACAAAACGGTATGGCCTTTACTATCACCAGCCCAAGTTTCTCCAACGGAGCCGATATCCCGAAAAAGTTCACCTGCGCCGGTCCCGATGTATCTCCTCAACTCTCATGGACCGAGCCGCCGCCAGCGACGAAAAGCTTCGCCCTGCTGGTGGATGATCCAGACGCCCCGGCAGGCAACTGGAATCATTGGACGTTGTGGAATTTGCCGCCGACTTCGCGAGGCCTTGAGGAAAACGTGAGCAAGGAAGCGCGCCTGCCCGATGGCACCCAGCAAGGCGTCAACGATTTTCACAAAACCGGATACAACGGACCCTGCCCACCCGCGGGCAAGCCGCACCGCTACTACTTCAAATTGTTCGCTCTGGATGCAAAGCTCGAACTCAAACCTGGCTCCGGCAAGCCAGAAGTTGAATCCGCGATGAAAGGGCACATCACGGCTCAAGCTGAGTGGATGGGAACATACAAGCGCTGAGTCGACCCATCACTGGCCATTCAGGGGAAGCTTGCGTTGCAGTTCGTCGACGAAGTTTTCCAGAAATATCACATGGCCCGCGTTTTGTTGAGTCGAGCCTCCGGCGTCAGTGGCAACGGCGATGCGCTTGCCATCGCGGGCAAGGTCGTACTGGGCTCCGACCGCGCCACTCAGGGTCAGGGCCACGCTCTGGCCCGACCACACTCGTGGCTTATCCGCCACGAACGAATCGCCTTTCACCGAGTAGCCAGCCACCATAATCCGATCGTCCGTGGGATCGAAGAAAAAGAGATCCTTGCTGTTTCGGGAAAAGATGGGAGTCGTTCCGCCGTTGCTCGAGATTTGCCAGTGACCGCCCTTGTCGGGAAACGCTCGCACATAAACCTGGGAACTTCCCGACTCGTTGGAGCTGTACGCCAGCCAGCGTCCATCGGATGAGAACGTCGCATCCCGGGTCCCTAAAGCGATGCGCTCGAATAACTCCGGTTTCCCCGCCTTCAATCTCTCACCTTCACGTTCCACGGGAACGATCCAGAGTTCGAACCCTTGTGGACCGCTTTGATAAACGGCCAGCCACTTGCCGTCGGGCGAGAAAGCCGAGGGGTATTGAAATTCTTTGCTCTCGGTCAGAGCCTGGGCCCTGCCACCGCCGTCCGAGCGCGCGAAGAAGATGCCATCCGGTCCCTGATAAGCAATGTATCGGCCGTCGGGCGTCCATACCGGGTGGTTTCCGTTCCGTTCGCCGGTAAGCGGCGACAAGGTGTCGCGCCGAATGTCATAAACCCAAACCCCGGATTTTACGTCTTCGTTCGATACTGCGAGGCGCTCGCCGTCGGGAGAAAGGTGGGGACTTACGAAGAGACCCGGCCTGTCGAGCAGCGGGTGTGTCTTACCATCCGCATCCAACCATTGAACAATCACACGCGAGGCGTCGATTTCTCGGCTCCGGTATATAAGCGTTCCGGTGCGCGAAAAGCTCAGCTTGGCGGAGCCAAACATCGCGGAATAAGAAACCTGCTGCAACATGGGCTTGGGCGAGCCGGAAATCTCCAGCTTCACCGGGTCGAAAGGAACCGCGAACAGTGTTCCCCGGCTCACATAAGTGAGGTAGCCTTTTCCTCCGGGCGCAGCCACATAACGTCCGTACGTTCCTCCTCGCAGCAGATTCTTCCTGCGATGGTCCGCCACCGTGACCACGTCAATCTTGGCGTCATCAAAACCCACCGTGGAATGTTCGGCGGTGAACAGGACCGCTTTGGCGCCGGGCAGGACTTGCGGCCAGCGATGCGTCCGTTCTTCTCTCTCAAGCTCAGTGACTGGAGTGGGAGTGCCGCCGGCGGAGGAAACTCGTGACAGTCCGCCAGAGATTCGCAGACTCGCGATAATATTGCCGTCTTCGCCCCAATCGGCGCCCGTGTAAGAAGCTGCGGCGTCGCACAGCGAGACCTCGGCGCCGCCTTCCACGGAGATTTTTCTCAGCTTTCCAGCCGCGACAAAACCAATCCATTGCCCATCGGGGGAAAAGAAGGGGCTGGTCGCGCCTGGCGTGATCGGCAGTTCGGTGGCACTCGGTTGATCGAGCTTGCGTATGAATAGATGCTTCCTGGAAAGGTAGGCAATACCTGTACCATCGGGCGAAATGATGATGTCAGACCCGCCTAAGGCGTTCAGGTAAACGTCGTGGCCCAAGTCGACTTCCAGCCGCACCAGCGGTTTCAGTTCCACCGGGCGGGTGGATCGGTACGCAATCCACAACGCGCCGGCCGCTGCAAGAGCCAGCACACCCGCGACGATCCAGGGCAGCGGCCGGTGCCGGGCGCTGGTACTGGCCGCGATCGTCGCGTCGCTGGGCGTTTGTGCGCTCCACTCCAGCTCGGTTTTCAGATCCCGCACGCTCTGCCAGCGATTTTCCGGGTCCTTCTCCAAACACCGCTTCAGCACGCGGTCCAGACTAGGCGGCGCGACTTCGCCAATCGAAGGCGCCGGCCGCTCCATGATGGCCGCAATCACCGTGGCGGGAGAGGAGCCGTCGAACGCGCGCTTGCCGGTGAGCATTTCATAGAGGACGAGGCCAAACGAAAAGATATCGCTCCGCGCATCGATTTCCTGTCCGGTGGCCTGCGCCTGTAACTGCTCGGGAGACATGTAGTAGAGCGTTCCCACGATCTCGTTCTTGCCGGTGAGCGCCATCGTTAGAGTGGCGTCGCTGGGCGGCTTCGTCTGCCCCATCTTTGCCAGGCCAAAATCCAGCAACTTCACGCCGCTCTTAGTAACAAGAATATTTCCCGGTTTCAGGTCGCGATGTACGATGCCCTTCTTGTGCGCCGCGTCGAGGGCATCGCAGATTTGCACGGCATACTTCAGCGCCTGAGCGACGGGAATCGGCCCCTTGAGCGGTTCGCCCTCGATGTACTCCATCACAAGGTAGTTCGGACCGACGTCATGCAAGGTGCACACGTGGATATGATTCAGCGCAGCAACGGCATGCGCTTCCCGCTCGACGCGTTCGCTGAACTGTTCGTTGGAAACTTTGACGGCAACGACACGATTCAGTCGTGTGTCCCGGGCCTTGTAGACCTCGCCCATGCCGCCGGTGCCGAGAAGCGCGGTGATCTCGTAGGGACCCAACCGGGTTCCAGGAGTCAAAGACATAAGATCGAACGATTCTACCGTGGGCGATGAGGATGGGGCTAAAGATTAGATCCAGCTTGGAAAACCGGTAGCGACGAGTGTCAAAAACATCTTCGCAAAAAATAACGAGCGTCCCGAGACCCTTTCGAGTCCAGGACGCCCGGGCAGCCCTCCCCCAGAACTGCTCACTGAAGAAAATACTTGCGGGGCTGCGGTTCTGCCTATAGCACTTCCGTGCCATCCCGCCCAGCCGCCGTGCCAAGCTTCTATCTACAGGCACAACCTGGACTTAGCCCTTAAACAGCCAGGAAAATCCGGGCTCATTTTCTGAAGTTCTTGCCGATTGCAGCCGATGAAACCCATAGGCCGCGGACGTTCCGCGGCCATCCGGATATGTGCGCTTTCCCTGATCTCGAAGTGTATCGGAGCATCCTCGAAAGCCTGCCCACCGGCGTGTGCGTCGTCGACGCGCAAAAACGCATCGTGTTGTGGAGCGACGGCGCCGAGCGCATTACTGGGCGGATGCGACACGAAGTGATTGGTCATTGCTGCGTCGGCGAAGCGCTGCTGCATTGCGATCAGCAGGACTGTGAGTGGTGCAACGAGGACTGCCCGCTGGCCCGCGCCATGAAGACGTCGCACCCGGCCGAAGCGGTGGGATTCCTCTTCCACAAAGCCGGTTATGAAATTCCGGTGCGCGCCCGGGCGGTACCGGTTCGCAATGAGCGCGGCACGATCATCGGCGCGGTCGAGATTTTCGAAGAACAACAGCAAGCTGCCGTTCTTGATCAGCGCGAAGAAGGCCTCAACTTTCCCGGCTGCATGGATGAAGTCACGAGCGTAGCCAGCCGGACCATGATGCAGTCTCACTTGCGCGAGACGCTGGGAACCTTCGCCGAACTGCAGGTTCCGTTTGGCGTGCTCCTGTTCCGGCTCGAAGGATTAGAGCGTTTTCGGACCAGTTCCGGACCCGATGCGGCGGCGGCTCTCTTGCGAATGGTGGCTCGCACCATCGAGGGAGCGCTCCTGCGAACAGATTTCACAGGGCGATGGGCAGACGATCAGTTCCTTGCGATCCTCAACGGCTGCCGTGACGAAGCTCTGCAAGCTGTCCGCGAGCGCATGCGGCGCATGTTGGCTAGCGATGGCATCGAGTGGTGGGGAGAGAGGAGATCGCTTCCGGTCTCGATCGGCGGAGCCACGGTGCGTCCTGGCGATTCGACGGAATCGCTGATGGCTAGAGCGCAGGAATCGCTGGACGCAACCTCAGCGGGACGGGCCCGCGCAGCCACGGCAGGCGGGAATGCCCCGTCCGGGAGCTAAGGAATGTTTGCCATTATTGGCATCGTGATTGTGTTCGGTTGCGTGCTGGCCGGATATCTGATGGAGCATGGGAACATCCGCGTGCTACTCCAGCCGGCGGAACTGGTCATCATCGGCGGCGCAGCCGTCGGCACCGTCCTGATCGCCAATCCTCTTCACATCCTGAAAAAAATCGCAGCTGGCATCAGCGGCGTTTTCGTTGGCTCGAAATTCGGCAAGCAGACCTATATCGATGCGCTCAAGATGATGTATGACCTCCTGAACAAGGCGCGCAAAGATGGACTCATGGCTCTCGAGAATGACGTCGAAGAGCCGCAAAAAAGTCCTGTCTTCTCCAAAAACACAGCCTTCGTCAAGAATCAGCATGTGTGCGCCTTCGTTTGCGATTCCTTGCGCATGGCCATTACCGGCGTCGATGCTTTTGATCTCGATCAGATGCTTGATCTCGATCTGGAAGTACACCATCAGGACGCGACGCAGCCCACCGTGGCCCTCAGCACGATGGCCGATTCCCTGCCCGGTCTGGGAATTGTGGCGGCCGTGCTGGGAGTGGTAATCACGATGGGAGCTCTCGGGGGGCCCCCCGGAGGAAATCGGCCACAAGGTTGGTGCCGCCCTGGTAGGCACCTTTCTCGGCATCCTTCTGTGCTATGGATTAGTCGGCCCTATTGCCGCGAACATGACCAGGGCGGCCGAAGAAGAACACGCCTTCCTCTACGTCATGCGCGTTTTGATGATTTCCTTTCTCAAAGGCAGTGCACCGATCATGGCCGTGGAAGTAGCTCGCCGCGCCATCCCAGGTCATGTGCGACCGACATTCCAGGAGTTGGAAAAAGCCTGCCGTAGAGGCGGCGCAGCGGCAGCAACTGCTGCCTCTTCCGGCTAAGCGCAACCAGAAGAATCATGGACAAGACTCGTCCCATCATTATCGTGAAGAAAAAAGGCGGCCACGCCGGCCACCATGGCGGCGCATGGAAAGTCGCCTACGCAGACTTCGTCACGGCGATGATGGCGCTGTTTATCGTGCTATGGCTGCTCAATACCAGCAAGCAGGTGCAAGAGGCAGTCGGAGGCTACTTCAAAGATCCCACCGGAACTTCGAAGAAAGCGGGCACGAACCTGGCCGGCGCGGGAGAGAACTTTACCCTCACGCGAGACAACATGCCGAGATTGAAAGAGCAGTTGCAGCGCGCGATGCAGCAGATGAGCGACTTCGAAAAGCTGAAGAGCCACATCGAAATGACGGTCACCTCCGAGGGACTTCGCATCGAACTCTCCGAATCCGCCGCAGGCACTTTCTTCGACAGCGGCAGCCCGAAGCTGAACGACGACGGCTGCCAACTGCTGATTACGTTGGCACAGGAACTGGGCAGCCTCCCCAACAAGCTCTCGATCGAAGGCCACACCGATTCACAGCCCTACGCCACCTCCGGCAACTACGGAAACTGGGAACTCTCAGCCGACCGCGCCAATGCCGCGCGCCGCCTCATGCAGAGCAACGGAATCCGCGCAGATCAAATCACGCAAGTCCGCGGCTTTGCCGACCAGCGCCTGCGTAAGCCCGACGCCCCACTCGATCCCGCGAACCGCCGTATTTCGGTGATCGTGCAGTACATCCTGAAGAATGCGGATGACGACGATGGGACACCTGGCGGCGATAAGGAGCGCCCCGACAATAACAGCTCGCCTGCGCTAGAAAAGAACTCACACAAAGACTGATCGCGGCATCCAATTCTGCGTCTTTTCACGTTTGACCAGCCACGGAACCTGTGCCAGACTGCCACGAACTATGCCCGATGGTGAACCAACTCCGCATCGGCCTCGACTCTGGTTCTTCAGTGCCGCGATCCTGCTAATCTCCGCGATTCCTGCCACCGTCGCGGCTCAGGTGATGGGCAGCCTTGGCCATCCTGACGCGGATCGCGTCACCTATACCACTGCTCCGAACACCGCAATCTTGAACTTCCAAGTATTTGCCGAGCGCAAAGGCGGTCACCTCGACCGGCAAGCCCTGATCAAACTGGTGAACCTGACGACACAAACCGCTACCTGGCAACCGACCGGAGACAACGCCGAATGCATGTTCACCGATATCCCTTTCGGTGACTACAGCGCAGAAGTCAGCGCTGTCGGCTACCTGAGCACGCATCAGGACGTGAAAGTGATTTATGCCGGCAGCATGCTGCAATTCAATCTCGTCCTCCATCGCGATCCTGCCGCACTCAATCTTGATCTAGCCGAATCGATACTGTCGGCGCAGGCGCGCAAGGAATCCAAGCGCGCCATCTCCGCACTGAAATCAGGGAATCTCAAGGATGCACAAAGGCATTTGGATGAGGCGCACAAGGCTGCGCCGATGGATGCAGGTCTCAATTTCCTGCTGGGATACTTATATTTCCAGAAGAAAGATTTCGCGCAATCCGCCAGCTACCTGGGAACTGCAACGACGATCAACCCACACAATGTGCAAGCCTTAACGCTGCTGGGAAGAGCCGGCCTGGAAAAAAGAGACTATCCACTGGCTCGATCCGCGCTAGAGCAGGCAGTAATGGCCGGCGTCGAGGACTGGCTCCCGCACAATTTGCTCGCGGACGCCTACCTGCACGAGAAAAATTACGCTAAAGCGCGCGACGAGGCACAAATCGCCATCGCCAAGGGAAAGAATTCCGCAACGTCGGCACAACTGGTTCTTGGTGAAGCCCTGCTGAACTTAGGGCAGTCGCAGGAAGGCGTTCAGGCCCTCACGGTTTTTCTGCAGGAATCTCCGCAGCTTCCTATTGCGGGTCAAGTGCGCAATTTGATCGCGGAGGTGAACGAGCACGGTTCGATGCCTGTCGAGACCAAAGACTCCGCTGAGCCAGTGAACCTGCGGCTTTCAGGAATCGATCCCTTATCCGCGATTCCGGTCGAGCGGCTTACGCTGAACCCATGGCAACCGCCGGGCGTTGACGACGTGAAATTGGCCATCGCCACTGATGTGGTCTGCCCCTCATCGCAGGTCATTGAGAAATCGGGGAACCGCGTACAGGAACTCGTTCAGGACGTAAGCCGCTTTGCCGCCGTTGAAGACTTGTTTCACCAGGCGCTGGACCAGTATGGCACTCCAGTCCGCACCGAAACCCGCAAGTTCAACTACGTTGCCTCGATATCAGAGCCGCAGCCGGGCTTCCTCGCGGTCGACGAATTCCGCGCCGACAAGCTCTCATTAGCGGGCTACCCCGACAGTATCGCGAGCAACGGTTTTGCCGCCTTAGCGCTGATTTTTCATCCGCATATGCGCGATAACTTCGAAATGCTGTGCGAGGGTTTGGGAGACTGGCATGGGCAGGCGAGTTGGCTTGTGCATTTCCGCCAGCGTGACGACCGGCCTAACCGCATGCACAACTACAAAGTTGGCAATCAGTATCATTCCGTCAACCTCAAAGGAAGAGCCTGGATCACGGCGGACAAGTTTCAGATTGTCCGCATCGAAGCGGAGATGGTCAGTCCCATGCCGGAAATCCAGCTGCGCAGTGAACACCAGGTCGTCGAGTACGGACCGATTCCATTCGCCAAGAAAAACACAACTCTTTGGCTGCCGAAAAGCGCCGAGATCTACTTTGATTTCCGCAAGCATCGCTATTACCGGCGGCATAGTTTCGATCACTACATGCTCTACTCTGTGGATTCGGGTGAGAAACGGAAAGAGTCGGTGGCGCCCACCCAGCTCGGGAAGTCAGGGAGGCACTCTTAGCAGTACCTAAAGCACTGTTGCAGTGCACCTGAACGGATGCTCCAACACTAAGCGACTAAACAGATAACTTTACAATCGCTGCCGTTCGCCGGTGCTTCTTTCTTTGTATAATCCCCGCTTTGATTTCACCCAGGAGCTTTCACTCATGCGGAAGTGGTCACTATCTTTCTGCTTCGTCGCGCTGATTCTGTTCGCAGTTCCCACAAGCTGGTCTCAAGAGCAAGTCGATCTCGAGACCATCTCACGCATTCGCTATGAAGGCTTCCACAATTCGAAGGTGATGGAACTTGCCTCGGGGCTGATGGATTCCATCGGCGAGCGGCTCACCGGATCTCCAAACATGAAGCGCGCCAACGAATGGACGCGCGACCAACTCACTGCCATGGGCCTGAGCAACGCGCATCTGGAGTCTTGGGGACCATTTGGCCGCGGCTGGGCAAACCAATATGTGAATGTCCGGATGACGGCGCCGGATGTTGTAACCCTTATCGCATACTCCAAAGCCTGGACTCCGGGCACCAATGGCGTAATCACCGGGAAATGCGTTCGCGCCACGATTGAAGACAAGAAAGATTTCGAGAAGTATCGCGGCAAACTGACGGGCATGATCGTGATCCTGGGCCTCGATGCCGACGTGAAGCCCATCGAGGAAGCACCCTTCAAGCGCTATAACGACGGAGACCTTGTGAAGACTGGTGAATATGAGATTGGTGATCGGCTTGCGGCTCGTCGCGCAGAATTTCAGCGGCGGCAGCAGCTGATCAAGGACATGAACCAATTCTTCACCGAAGAGAAAGTTCTGGCTGTGGTCGATCATAGCCGCGGCAATTCCGGCGGTGGCACCGTATTTGTACAGTCCGGCGGGCCCTACAAGATTGGCGAGACCGCGACCGCGCCTCAGCTCACCATGGCTTCCGAGCACTGGAGCCGTATTGCCCGCCTGCTGGAGCAAAAGAAAGACGTCACGCTGGAATTGAATGTCGTCAACACCTTCTATGACGACGATCCCATGCAGTACAACACAGTGGCCGAAATCCCCGGCGGCGACAAGAAAGACGAACTGGTGATGATCGGGGCACACCTGGATTCCTGGCACTCTGGAACGGGTGCCACCGATAACGGCGCAGGCAGTGTAGTAATGATGGAAGCCGTCAGGATCCTGAAGGGACTCGACATTAAGCCACGGCGCACCGTTCGCATCGCTTTGTGGAGCGGCGAGGAACAAGGTCTGCTTGGCTCCCAATGGTACGTTCAGCAGCATTTCGGATCGCGTCCGCCGTCAAACGATCCCAACCTGAAAGGCATGCCTACAATCAACCGCCGCGAAGCCGGACCGGTTGCCGTAAAACCGGAGCAGGCAAAAGTGTCGGCCTACTTCAATGTGGACAATGGCACGGGAAGAATTCGCGGCGTCTACATGCAGGAAAATGAAGCAGTGGCGCCGATTTTCGAAGCCTGGATGCAGCCTTTCAAAGATCTGGGCATGACCACGCTCTCCATGCGCAACACCGGCGGCACCGATCACCTTTCCTTCGACTCGGTAGGGATTCCCGGTTTTCAGTTCATTCAGGATCCCATCGAGTATGAGACGCGGACGCATCATTCCAACATGGACGTTTACGATCGTCTGCAACCTGACGATCTCAAGCAGATGTCGGTGATCGTTGCCAGCTTCGTTTACGAGGCAGCTATGCGCGACAAAATGCTGCCGCGCAAGCCCATTGAAAAACCGCTTCCCGCGGAACCAGAAAAGAAGGAGCAGTAGCAGTCGTTCCTTAAACTCACTTCTTAGCGCAAGCACGGCAGCGGGTGACATAATTCTGAGATATGTTCACACCACAACCGATCGGCATTATTAGAAGTCCTTACCAGAAAACCGATCAAATCCCAAAAGGCTTCGGAGCCAAACACGACGCTGAAGGAAAGATTGAGATCGGGGCCGAATTCGAAGCCGGACTCACCGACATCGAAGGTTTCTCTCACATATTCGTGATATGGGTATTCAATCGCTCCGAGGGTTTTGAGTTGCTGGGCACGCCTCCCATCGACGATCGGCCGCATGGGGTATTTGCCACTCGATCGCCGAGGCGCCCTAATCCGATTGGCCTCACCGTCGTCCAGCTTATACGCCGGGAAGGCAGGACGTTGCATGTTCGCGGCGTCGACATGCTGGATGGAACGCCAGTTCTAGACGTGAAGCCTTACCTGTCCAGCATTCCGCAGGAGAATCTGCGGCGCGGATGGATCGCGGAGGCGGAAGCCCGGCGCGGGAAAAGTTCGTGATGAGGGGGCAAACTCGACGAGCTTGTTTGGCCTGATCAGCTAGCCATGGTTCGTGTCAGAGCAGGGCACGGTTCGTGTCGGGGCATGCCTTCAGGAGTGCCGACACACAGCGCAAATTAAAGACCGGCTTCAGCCGCGGCTCCAATCTGATCGGCAGTTGCCGCTGCTGTTCTTCCGTCAACAACTCTTAATTATCCGACCGATGCACCAGCTCGGAATCTCTCCGAATCGGTATCGGCCGTGTTGATACGCATCTCGCAGAGCTCCCCGATCAGGCTTCCCGCCCAGCGATACACGTTGCGATCCCGCACCAGCTTGCGCATGCGCTGCATGCGGGCGCGTTTTTCTTCCGACTTCATTTCCAGGGCGGCACGAATGGCCTCGGCAGTCTGGTCGATATCGTACGGGTTCACCTGCAGCGCGTCACGCAACTCGCGGGCGGCGCCTGTGAAGCAACTCAAAATCAGCACACCGAGTTCGTCGCGGCGCGTGGCGATGAACTCTTTGGCCACGAGATTCATTCCATCGTGCAGCGCCGTCACCAGGCATAGGTCGGCAGTTCGGTAGTAGGGCTCGATTTCCCTGTGACTGTGTTGCCGGTTCAGCAGAACAATCGGCTTCCACGGCCCCGACTGGAACCGCCAGTTAATACGGTCGGCTTCCGCCTCGATTTCCGCCTGCAGATCGTGATAGCGCTTGATGTGCGTGCGGCTGGGCGCTCCAATCTGAACGAGCGTGAATATCTTCTGATAGCGCGGATATTTCTCTAGAAAACGCTCCACCGCGAGAAAGCGCTCCAAGATGCCTTTGGTGTAGTCGAGACGATCGACGCCAACCGCCATGCGGATTGCGTCGACCCCGAGCGCCTTCAGTAGAGTTGCCCGCTCTTCGTATGGAGTCTCGGACGGAGTTTCCGCGGTAACTTCGGTAAAATCCACGCTGATGGGGAAAGGGCGAACCGACGTGCGGTGCTCGAGACGCTGCACGGAAAAGTGTTCCCAGTCGATTCGCGATTCGAGCGTGCGGTCGACCGTCTGCAGAAAATTATTGCAATGCGATTGAATGTGGAAGCCGATCAGATCGGCTCCAAGCAAGCCATCCACCAAGTCCCGCTGCCACGGACAAATGCTGAACGCCTCTGGATTGGGCCACGGAATATGCCAAAAGATCGCCACCCGCGCGTCGGGACGGCTCTGTTTGATCATGCGCGGCAGAAGCGCAAAATGATAGTCCTGCACCAGCACGATCGGATGGCTGGTCTTCTCCATCTCTTCCAGCAGCGCATCGGCGAACTTCCGGTTGACCTCCTGGTAATACTTCCAGTCGCTGGCGCGAAAGATCGGTCGCGTATGGGCAATGTGACACAGGGGCCACAAACCCTCGTTGGCAAAACCGTAGTAGTAGCCTTCCTCTTCTTCCTTGGTGAGCCACACTCGCCGCAGAGTATAGCGGGGATCGTCGGGGGGAACCTGCAGGCGGTCGTGCCCGTCGACCATTTCCATATCAGCATCGCCGGCGCCATGCGCCACCCAGGTTCCGTCGCAGGCACGAAGCACCGGCTCCAGCGCGGTCACCAGGCCGCTGGGGGGAACATTCACCTCGACTTCCCTGCCGCGCCGTTGGTGGACGTACGGTTCGCGATTGGACACAACGAAGAGCCTGCTGCCAGCTTCCATTCGATCGCGGACATGCACTCCCAGCCGGTCCGCCGTCCACACCGATTCCCCGGTCTCGCGCAGCCTTGCTTCCAATTCCGCTGCGGAGCGGGCAGTCGTCAAGCTCTCCGCGAGAGTCGCCACTTCGCGCGCCAGAGGCCGGAACAACTCCAGATCGGGCAGCTTGATCCGGCCTTGCGCCATGCGGCCGGTTCGCAATGCCTTCATCCAGTGCGCGGTTCGGGCAATCGGTCCCGCGATGCTCCAGCGCACAATCAGCAGCGTAATTAGAACGATTAAAAAGACATGCGCCAACGCGTTGAAAAAAGTCTCCCGCCAGATTCGTACGCTCTCGGCGTGGATGTACCCCGTGTCGTGCACGATGGCCAGGCTGCCGATCACTTCATCGCCGTGGTGAAGCGGTTCGGCATATATGTGGACGGGAGCCCCACCCACCTTAAGGAAAGCGTCCATCCCCTTGTTTTCCGTAAGTGCTTGCCGCACCACGCCGGGCGCGCTCTTCATCAAGGGCTCGAGTTGTGTGCTGACGGCGAGGGGTTCGCCTTGCGGATCGTAGACAGCCAGGCCGGTCAGATGTTCGCGGTTGGCAAACTGCTGGACGGTCCGTTGCAGCTTCTGATGTGCGTCGCGATCCAGTTCCCGCTCCACATTGCCGGCAAGGATCTCTCCCAGGACCTC
>Ga0307478_10000857_pt1 | contig 28818 bp, 17 predicted proteins | sample atmos_gasesECM4C_2_FD_203713 | JGI IMG/M metagenome (GOLD analysis project Ga0307478, IMG submission 203713) | Hardwood forest soil microbial communities from Morgan-Monroe State Forest, Indiana, United States - atmos_gasesECM4C_05 | ecosystem: Environmental > Terrestrial > Soil > Temperate...
ATTTAGTAGTGAGCCCTGCTCCGGGTGTGTACACGCATTAACCGCATTACGACTCAACCATTGCCGCTTATGTGCAACTGATGGGCGTAACGGGTGAGAACGCGAGCCTTGATTTCTGTTGTGTGCCCCACCCACTAGTTTGCAGTGCCCAGAGCTTGTCGAGCCGCGTCGGCATCTGGGCCTGCCAGCTTCAGCTGCAAGGCAGCGAGAAGCTGTGACTTTGCCTTTATTTTCTCGCCGAGGCCAAGCATGGTCATGCCTAGGTGGTAGTGATAGACCGCAGACTTTGGTTCTTTGTCCACGCACTCTTGCAGCAACGGGAGGGCGCTTAAGTAAAGGCGTTTCTTGTACATGACCCAACCCAGTGTGTCGGAGATAGAGGACAATTGTGGCATCTGTTGCTTGGCCTTCTGCGCGAGTCCGAGAGCTGTATCCAAATTCTTGCCCTGCTCAGCATAGACCCAGGCCAGATTGCTGGCGGCTACCGCAAAGTTTGAGTCCATCGCTAAAGCCTGCTCATAATAACTGCGAGCCCTTTCCAGCTCTCCCTTCTCTAAATACGCATTCCCAATGAGGGCGACCAGCGGAACAAACTTCGGTTGGAGATCCAGGGCCTTCAGGTATTCCTGAATTGCGGCATCGGTTTGGCCTTGATCGTGAAGTGCTTGTCCTAACTGCAGGTAAGATTGCGCCTGTTTCGGATCCAACTCAATCGAGCGTTCAAGCTCTGGTCGCGCCAGCGAATAATCCTTCTCCGTAAGAGCCAGGGATCCCAAGATAAGGTGCCCTTTGGCATCGTCCGGATAAGTCTTAACGTACTGCTTCATGCGATCAAAGGCTTTAGCGGACTGTTTTCGTGCCTTCAAGAGCTCTACGAGCTGTCCGAGTGCCTCGGGGTCATGAGGATTAAGTTGCAGCGCCGAGTCCAACTCTTTCTCCGCCTGCGCCGATGATCCCTGCAGAGAGAAGGTCTGCGCGATACGTACGTGTACGGCCGGATCGGTAGGGGCAAGCTTTTCGGCGATCGCGAATTGTTCCCGGGCCAGGCCCAGCTTGTTTTGTTGCTCGTAAATCGTTCCAAGCAATAAATAAATGGCGGGATCGGTAGGGCGCAACCGGATACTGTTCCGTGCATATTGCTCCGCGTCGGAGAGATTTCCAGCTTGCAAATAGAGCTCGGCGAGGCTGTTAGACGCTTCGAAAAGGTCCGGAGCTATGCGGGATGCTTCTTGGAGTTGACTCTTCGCCTGCTCGATGTTCCCTTTTCTCCAATTCGCTATGCCGAGAAAGTAATGGACAAGAGGGGAATCGGCGGCGTCTTTAGATTCTCTTTGCAGGCTGGCGATCGCCTCATCCAATTTCCCTCGAGCCATCAAGATCCGGCAGCGATTCACTACTACGATTGGATCCTTGGTTTTTTGCTGAGCAAGAGCTTTGTCCACTTCCTCTGCTTTATCCGTTTCACCCGTTACGAGATAAAGGTCTTCCATGTGCTTCTGGATTTCCTGATTTTTGGGGGAAACTCCCAAGCCGCGCTGATACTCTCGAAGGGCCTGGGCGGTTAGCTTGCGTTGAAAATAGAAATCACCAATCGCCAGCGCCGTCTCTGCTGAGCCTTGCTGCTGTTGGCGAAGCTTGGCCAAAACGCCTTCAGCATCGTCCCTTTTGTCTTCACCATAGAGCAGATCGGCCCTGGCGATGTACAAAGCGCTGACGTTCGGATTCTGACCGACGGCTTCGTCCAAGACCTGTTCGGCCGCAGGCGCCTGGCCCCTCAGCCGGTAATAGTTGGCCAAGTCCGTGAATGCCTGGGTCGAATGACGATCAACCTGGATTGCTTTACGCAAATAGCGCTCTGTTTCGTCAAAACGACGCAGGCTTAATTCCACCAAGGCCAAGTTGATGTAGGAGGAGGCCTCGTTGGGCATTAGCTCTGCGATTCTCGCGAAGTGTTCAACTGCGCTGTCGTTTTGCCCGCGAGCAACGAGCGACGCGCCCAAGATCTGAAGGGCGGCGGCATTCTTTGGATCCTTCTGCAGGATAAATGATGCCTCCTCTTCCGTTTGCGGAAATTCGCGCGCCGCAAGAAAGAGCCGCGCTCGGTCGAGACGTGCATCCAACCGGGTCGGATCGAGATCAATCGTGTGCTGCAAAGCGGCGTATGCTTGCTGCCATTGGTGCTGGGCGAGCTCAGCTTGTGCGAGTTGATAGGAAGCCTCGGTATAGCGAGGGTCAAGCTTGAGTGCATTCTGAAACTGGATGGCCGCTTCCTGATACTTGTTCTTCTGCATGTACCGCTGACCGCTCTGCAGATACTTCACCTTGCCTTTTTCGGGGTCGCTCGAACAGCCTGTTAACGAACCCATAAGCACGAGAATCAGGGCGCTGGTGATGGCAAGTCGCGCTCCACGAGGTTGGCTGGTGCTCGTTAGTTTCTTCATCCTTAGCTCTCCAGAAAGATCTCTGTTCAGATAAAGCTTTGAGACTGCTTTGAAAAAATGCCCTCGGCTCACGTTAACGACTCAGAAAGCACATTTTCACGTCTGCTTAGCAGCCGGGAGGCAACACCAGGCTTGCGAGCACTTAGCAAGAGTGCCCTGTCATGTACGTCCGGCTTTCGGCCAGACTGCGGCTCGCGAATAAATTCCTCGGCGGTTATGTCGGTCCACCCACCCTGTGCGAGCAACGCGGTATATTCAGCGATACTGCGCACATGAACAGGGACATTCACGCTGTCGACGGTGGACAAAGAGTCTTTGTGGTCCGAATAAAGACAGATCAGTAGAAACAAGCGTCCGCGGGGAGCTAACACCCTTTGAAGGTCGGCCAAGACCGCATCCTGATGTTCAAAATAGTAGAAGGCTTCGACACTGATAACACGTGTGAAGAAATTGTCGGGAAACGGAATATGTTCGGCGGAGCCACACGTAAAGGTTACGTTTTCAAGTTGTCTGCTCTGTTCCCTTGCGTGGCGCAGCATCCCGTCGGAAATGTCCATGCCTACGACCAACGGACGGCCGGAAGAGGTAGCCATTAATCTAGAGGCCAACCCGGCGCCGCAGGCGAGATCGAGGACACGATCATTCGCCGCCAAATCCATCTTCGGGACCGCCAGCTGGATGATGCGCCGGTGCGGATTGTCCATCCCTTCGCCGACGCCTTTTTCCGCCCAGAGGTTGAATTCGTGATGGAGCCGCACATCAAGAGGCTTGCGCGTAATTGTGCTCCACCACGCTCTGACGCTTGATTTCCAAATTCGGAGGCTGTGCGCAAGTTCGGGATCAAGTGGCTGGTTAAGGAGTTTGCACTTAAGCAGGCGTAATCCCTTGCGGATGGCAGAGACGCGTATCACCGTAAGCCTTCCTTTGTAATTAATGAGCTAGACATGAGTTAGGGTTTGACCTCTGCGCCGCGGTTCGCCGTTCTCAGAAAAGGGGAAGCCAACCCGGCGTAGTAGTTCCGGGCGCACTCCGAAATAAAGGCTTCACCATAAGGAGTAGCTGCTTCGCGATATCGCCGGCTGATCTCCTGGCGTAAACCGGGCTGACCCCAGAGGCGAAGCAAGCCATCCGCCAGTTCCGATGCGTTGCCGACTGCGAAGAACTCACCATTCACAAGCTCTCGGTTTGCCGGTATATCCGAAACCACGGCCGACAAACCCATCGCCATGTATTCCAAGAGCGCATTCGAACTGCTTTCGCTGTGAGACGCTAAGATCCCAACATTGGCGGCAGCAAGCCAAGGCTGGACATCTTCCTGGCCCCCAACGAGGCGAACGGTTGGAGTGAGACCTTTTTGCGTGATTAGTTCAGCTAGTTGTTTGCGTTGGGGCCCTTCACCGACGATCAAAAATACGGCGTTCGGCAACCGTGCTCGAATCTGATTGGCGGCCTCAATGACGTGAATCAGGCCCTTCACCGGTCTGAGCGTGGCGACCGCAATAAAAACGGGAACGTCCGTAGGCAAACCGAGGCGGGAGCGGAGAGCTGCGCGCTCGTTTTCAGTTACCGGCGCAAAATGATCTAAATCGATTGAATTCGGAAGTACGGAAATCCGCTCGGCAGGAATGTCCTCTATCCGCTGAATGGTGCCGGCCACAAATCGCGAATTGCACTGCCAATAGTCCACAAGGTAATTGATTGCGCGCAAGGCAAAGCTGTGGTGGAGCTTTTGCCAATGGCCGGCATTTCTTCGTGATTGAATAATTATTGGAACTCGGTTTAACCGTGCCGCAATGGTCCCGTAGAAGGTGCCGTCAATGAAGAAAGTTTGGGCAATGTGGGGATCAAAATTCTTTAAAGCCGACCGCAAATCTCGCAACAGGCGCAGTCTCCCCTGACTCTTAGAGCGGCTGACCAAAATAACCGGGCAGCCGATGTGAGGATTCTCGGCGGCCGGAGTGCGCTGAAGCACGAAGATGACAGGCTCGAAGATGCGCCGGTCCAGGATGCCCACCAGGTGAGCAAGCTGCTTTTCCGTCCCGCCGAGATTCCAGGCAGCGATGACGTCGATAACGAATGCCAGACGAACTCTCTCCGGTTTTGGTGCGTGCTCTTCGGAGCGTCGTAAGGCATTGATTTTATTATAGATAGTTCCTTGTGAGGCGCTGGGGCACAGGCTTACCGTGTCCGGCGAAGTGCCGACCAGAGATGCGACTTTTCCAGGTTGCCCCATGTGCAGTTGTCCGGCTCAAATAAAGCACATTTCAGACCGTTAGGGGACCGTGAGATCAAGGGGGGATCTCGAGGTATGTCTATTTTTATTAATAACTTACAGTCTGTAGCCGGAAAGAGACCGCGAGGAGGAAGGGGTAAATTAGTGAAAAAGATTTCCCTTTTCTCCTCTGATTCCCTTGGTTGCCTTTTCTCGCGGCGACCGTTATCAGTATGGTTGGTTCTTGTAACCGCCTTGATTTCTGGATAATGGGGAGAAATAGGGAACCCCGTTCCGAAAGTCAACCTGATTCCAGATTCGCGTGTTCAGGAGCTGAGGCATGTTCGCCACTATTTTGCGTGTGGAGGTGTCTATTACGTCGCCGCAATTTCCGATGATAACAAACCTTCCATCCCGGCTGTGCTGGAGCCAGCCTTCTTGTGAAAGTTTGCAATTCAAGGGTATATCCGCCACGTCAACGGGGGCCGTGCCAGGTAGTTGAGTAACATTGAATACGTGGACGCGATTGTACGGTAGGTCGAGAAGATAGATCTCGGTTTCGTCTGGAGAGAGCGAGATACCGTGGCTTACACCGCTGATCCCGTTATAGGACCCGCTGGTCCAGCAATATCCGGCCGGGCAAGTCCAAAATAATATCTTCCCAGTGTTGATATCGGCGGTGTAGAAGCCCACCTGTCCAGTCGTGGTAATAAAAGCCAACGTCTCTGCGCTGTTGATCGTGAAGGGACGGACGCCGCTCGAGACCGGCCCTATGTTGCGTATGACAGACAGCGGGCTGGTGCTCGCGAGAACCAAGTTATTGGTATAGCGAGGGCCCAGATAAATGTGTGTACCACTAAAGTTTGTGGTCGTGTTATGGGGCCCGCCACCGCCACTGTTGACCTGTCCAACGGGGTTACCTGAGCTGGTGTCGATCACTTGCCAGACGCCTTGCGTGTATGCCCCCTCGCCCGTGGGCAAGTAGATTTTGGTGCCGTCGGGACTTACGGAGATGCTGTCAACACCAAAGGAATACGTCTGGCTCCAAACGACGGAATTCTTCTTTAGATCAAACTTTAAAAGGGATCCACCCGACGTGTCACTTCCGTAGCTGATGTAAAACATGCCAGTAGCTGCGTTTCCGACTGCACCTCGGAGTTGGGTTGGCCCGGCAGAGTGCGTCTGGGGTATAGAAAGAGTCTTAGAAAGAGCAAATCCGTTATCCATATCATAGACATAAATCAGGTCGGGCATGACGACATACTCATAATGGTTTATTGATGTAGAGCTAGAAACGCCCACGCCCGAAAGGTTTATTGTCTGTCGCCCCCCAGACGCATTATCGGAAATGGTTACGGCACCGGTCCGAGTACCGGCGGCCGTGGGTTTGAATGTCACGCTGATAGCGCACTGCGATCCAGCCGATACAGAGGCGCCGCAAGTATTGGTTTCGGCGAAGTCACCGCTGACTGTAATTCCAGAGATAGTCAGTGACGCGTTACCCGTGTTGCCGAGGGTCGCAGTTTGGGCTGCACTGGTCGAATTCACCGTCTGACTGCCAAACGCCAGTGCGGTTGGCGCCACGCTCACGACTGGCGCAGCCGACGATGCGCCAGTACCAGTGAGACTCACAGTTTGCGGGCTTCCTGCAGCATTGTCTGCGACGCTGAGAACTCCGGTGCGTGTACCCGCAGCAGTTGGCTTAAAGGTGACGTTGATTGTGCAAGTGACGCCCGCTGCTAGTGATGCGCCACAATTATCAGTGAGAGAAAAGTCGCCTGTGATCGAAATACTCGTAATGCTTAATGATGAGCCGCCGGAATTGGAAAGCGTCACAGACTGACTTGCACTCGCAGTTCCTATAGTCTGGGATAAAAAGGTAAGTTTCGTCGGAGAAGTGCTAGCAACGGGGCCCGTCGTCGAGCTCACCCCAGTACCCGTGAGGGTGATGGACTGTGGGCTACTAGGATCACTGTCCGCTATCGTCAGGCTGGCCGTCCGTGAGCCGCTGGATGTCGGCGAAAATGTGACGCTAATAGTACACTTGCTTTGTGCAGTCAGCGAAGCTCCACAGTTGTTGGTTTGGTGGAAGTCACCCGCATCAGCGCCCGTAATGCTGATGCTGCTGACAGAGACAGCTGAGCCGCCGGTATTGCTGAGAGTTACGGTTTGCGGAGCGCTGGTCGTGCCAATCGTCTGCGCACTAAAAGTAAGACTTGTACTGGATAAACTGAGGGTGGAGCTAGATGGGTTGACGTACCCCACCCCGCTTCGCGACAACGAAGCGAACGTGGTCGAGCCATTTTGCAGCCATAACTCCTGGAATTTATTGGTTTGGTTGAGGGCGGGCATATAGGCAACGACGGCGTGGGTAGAGGTGTCGATCACGTCCCCAGAGTCTCCAACGAACGCATATCGGCTGTCGCGGCTGTGCGTAATCCAGCCTTCACCGGTGTACGCGTGTGCCAGGGGGATATCAGCAACGGGCAGAGGCGATGAGTTGGGTAGACCGGTAACATCAAAAACGTGAACGTAGTTGTTGTATTTATCTACGAGATAAATTTCCTTGTCATCTGGCGAAAGAGAGATACCGTGGCTGCACGGTTGGTTCATGTTGGTGGGGCATTTTGCCGCGAAATTTGCTGACACAAGGACAGTGAACAAAATCTTGCCTGTGCTGACGTCTCCCACTTGAAAGCCTAGCTGATCGGTTGAGGTCGTGAAAGCAAGCGTTTCCTTACTGTTGATCGTAAACGGCCCCACTCCGTTGAGCGTGGGTCCAATGTTCTGAGTTACGCTGTCGGTAGAAGTGCTCGCCACGACAAGATAGTTAGCCAGGAGAGGCCCCATATAGACGTGCGCTCCGCTATTACTGACAATCGTATTGTTCGGTCCCTGAAAGCGGCCATCGATTGAGCCCATGACATTGCCGTTCGAATCTATGACCTCCCAAACGGTACTGCTGGAACGTTCGCCGACTGGCATGTAGATCTTTTGCCCGTCGGGACTAACGGAGAAACTGGAAACGCCAAACGGAAAGGACCGATCCCAGACTATCTGGTTCGTTGCCAAATTGTATTTCGTGAGGTAGCCGCCAACACCTTTGCAATAGGAATTCAGATCGTAGTAACACCCATGACTTATGTACAGCATTCCGGTGGAAGCGCTGATAACAAAGCCTTGAATACCAAAACCCGTATATTGGATGGGAATCGTGGTCTGCTTTAATAGGTTAAATCCACTATCGATATCGTAGATCCACAAAGTTGCGGGAGCGCCGCCATCAACCGCATACAGATAATGCTGGGTTGAAGTCACTGAACTCTGACCCATCGCTAACAATGAGCAAAGTGTGAAAAAAAGCGCCGCAGAGGCGACGCTCGCCACCCGACTTGCCGGTGGTGTACAAAAACGACGATGGTTTGAGAGACAGCAGAAGCCTTTGAACACACTTCCAACGAGTCGAATATTCACGTTTTAAATTCCTCTTCGGGGTTTTTGCCTGGGCTATGAAAAAGAGCCAGTGACTATCTTCCGAGGGCCAGAGGGAGGCTCGAATTGCTAAGCTTCCGGGGGGAACATACATGTGGATCACCAGGAGGGCAATCCGGAGAACCATGTACGACCACGTTTGATTCGGCCCCGGCGATAATCATTCCGAGCCTTTGGTGTTGCGAAGACCTTTGTTCTCACACATTTGCCGCAACAAATGCTACAGATATTCGTAAAGCCGGGAAATGCGCGAGGGACAGGGACGCTCGGTCGAGATTCTTTTTTGAGGGATCAGGTCTTGCTTGTCGAGTCGAATCGAACGAAACAGTTTTGTGGTCAAAACTACTTAGCTTGCTCGTCAACGACTCTTTCAAGCTCCGGACCGACAGGCTCTTCAAGTTGAGAGCTGAACACCGTCGAAATTGGGGCAAAACGAAAATCCTGTAGTAACAAATTTACTTTGTGCTCCGTGGTCTTAAGCCCGGTGTATTGACGCAAGCGCGACCTAAAGGGAGCCGATAACCGCGGCTGCTCTGGATCGATTTCCCACGGATGTATATACATGATCCCAGGCTTGCCCTCCTGGACGTTCAGCCTTCGAAGTCCCCATCGCGAATAACCGTATGGCAAAATTCGGAGATAACCGCCGCCACCCATGGGTAGGTTTCTCTTTCCGAGACGGGCCGTAGCAATGGGCAATTCTAACATCGCCCGACCGTTGTCCCGATTCGCCACACGAGGCGCCGAAGCGTTGCCGTACAAGTCGTGCTGGATCGGATGAACGCTGGAATCATATACAAAGCCGAGTTCTGCCAGTATATCGATGGCCCACTCGGTACCCGATACGATTGAAAAACTTGGAGCCCTATATCCGCGAACAGGAACGCCAGCGGCGTCTTCGATGGTGCGCATGGCTCGAAGCGTATCGTCGCGAAACTCAGAAGGCGTGAGACGGAAAACGGGCCGGTGCGAAAAACTATGGCAACCTACCTCATGCCCGAGCTTCACGGTTTCGCGGACTAGTCCCGGAAATTGCTCCGCCACCCATCCCAGAAAGAAAAACGTTCCACGTACGTTATGGTTATCTAGCAGTTCGAGCAGTCGCAGCGTGTTGCTCTGAACTCGTGAAGGCATGTGTCCCCACATTTCACGGGGAACGACCGTAGCCATGGCTTCAGTGTGGAAGTAATCTTCAACATCAACCGTAAAGGCGTTTACTTGGTGGAGGTCGCTCTCGGGAGCTGAGTCCGGAGCGCAGGTCGTGGTGTGATCATTTCTCGGCTCTTGCGCGTGCAGAGTCTCCCGCCGAAGGACCGCTGAATTGAAGTGATCCCGCTCGCAGTGAAAGACGGGACTCGTTTCTGGGTTCGCTGGGGACCGGGACGAAAGAATCCCTCGCAGGAACTGCGTCACCCCCGCCAGATAACCATATCCCAGTCCCGAATGAATCGTTAGATAAACGAAGGGAGCAGTGATCAAATGGCGCCAACCGTATCGCAGACCCAGGCCTGCCGAGAAAGCAATTACGGTTGTGGCATACGCGACCGTCGACCACAAAAAGATCTGCGCTGCGCGCGCCGAAACGAGGCTGCCCAAGCAGCCAACGAGCAACGACAGCAGAAAAGCGGCGGGTATCAACTGGGTCACGGACAACGCTTGCGGGTGTTTCCTTGCAAAGCGATAGCGACCCTGGCCGTACCGAACCATTTGCTTCCAGAGGGCGGAAAATGACGACCGCGCATGATATTGAACTGTTAAGTGCGGACTGATATAGGAACGAAGGCCGGCGCGGAAAACACGATAGTTGAATTCAACATCTTCGCAGGCGTCTAACGATTCATCGTAGAAACCCACGCGATCAAAAACATCCCGACGATAGCTCGCCCCCGAACTGGTCGGTTCCGTGAAGCATTCGAGGCTCGAAGAATAGATCGACGAGTCGCGTCCATGGCCGATCACACTTGCTCGCACATTCGCCACGACTTTCTGAAACCAATTGCTGCCCGGTGCGGTGAGAGGTTGCGGCCGACACAGACAATCTGCATGGGTAGACTGAAAATAATGCGCCGTAGCCCGAAGGAGTTGACGATTTGGGATGTGACAGTGTCCGTCGACAAAAACGATCAACTCACCAGTGCTGTGGCGCACCCCAATGTTCCGCCCTGCGCTTGATAACTGCCTAGGATTGTGAAGCAGCTTTATCTGTATTGCGGAAGCTTTGGCGACCTCTTCGACCAGGCGAGCGGTGTCATCCGAAGAGTCCCCATCCACGACGAGAATTTCGCAGCGTTCGACGGGATAATCCTGGTTCAGCAGACCGGCGAGAACAGCTCCAAGGTGTCTTTCCTCATTACGCACCGGAATGATGATCGAGATGAAAGGACACGACGATTCTTGTAGGGAAAACTCTGTCGCGTGCTGCCTAGGGACTCTCGTTGTGCCAGGATCGGCAATCTCGGAGCGCGAGCTGTCGAGGAGCTCTGCGTACAGAGCACGGAAAGCCTCTTGCTGACAAGCAGGTGAGAACGTTCGCTCCACGCGACGACGGGCACTTCGCGCCAATGCAGCAGCCTTTTCTGGCCGTTTCAGTAAAGTCAGGACTGCCTGCGCAATCGCGGGCGGCTCGCCAGGAGGGATCAGTTCGATGGTCTTCTCTTTCCCAGCAAGCTCACTAACTGCGCCGACTGCTGTAGCAACAACGGGCAACCCCGCAGCCATGCCTTCCATAACGACATTGGGCATTTGCTCGGATAACGAGGGATTAACCAAGATGTCCACGCCCTGTAGCAGCTCCCGAAAGTCAGATAGAAAGCCCGCAAAATGCACCTGAGCACTGCTGCTCCCTAACTTTGCTGCCAAAGCAATCAGGCGATTTCTCATGACACCGTCACCGAAGACGATGAAATGCGTCAAGGAATGACCGCGAATGATTTCGGGTACGGCCCGCAGAAAGCAAGTTGCCCCTTTTTCCGGGCTAAGTCGCCCCGCGATGGCAACTATGGGAGCGCCCACAGGTATGTTGAATTTCGCTCGAAGCTCCTGTCGAGCCGTGGTGCGCTGTGGCGGCGAAATATCTGGGACTTCCACTGCATTCGCGACGACTCGCACCTTGTGCCTGAAAGCGCGGCGCCGAGATAGCTGCTTGCCCTGCGTTTCTGAAAGACAAACGATACGGTCGGCAAAGGACAGACATAAGCGATCCAAAGCCTCGTACGCAGCCACTTTCCAGTCTTCGCCGGTCCATCCACGGAGAAAGCAGGCCACTGGGATTCCGGCGCGATGGGCAGCCAGCGTGCCCAGTAGGTCGGCCTTGTAGCCATGTGTGCACAACAGGCCAATGTTCCTCTCCCGCAAGACTCGCAGTAGCAGGGAGACGGCGCCGTCACGACCGAAGACATTGTCGGGAAGTGCCAAGGATTGTGTTCCCTGTCTCTCGATAGCGGCCAGGTACTGCCGACCCTCATACTCGCCAATAAAAGTACCCAAAACGACTTCGAAGGAGGCGTCGCGTTCCAGACGCGCATGGCTGAGCAGTTGCTTTTCCGGACCACCAACGAAATTACTGGCCCGGAGGTGCAATATGCGCTGCACAGGCTGACTTATCACACGAGTTCCTTCTCAGGTTCGACAGAGCGACCTCGTACGTCGTCGCCCGTGGGAGTAGGAAAGCAAGCCAGAAACCATGCAGATTCGAGCGACTTGGCGATCTCCTGCCAATCGTACCGCCTCTCGGCGAGTTCCCTTCCTCCTGCTCCCAATCGCTTACGTCTGTCCGGAGAAGCGAGCAATTCGAGCACGCGTTGAGCAAATTCTGCAGGTTCGTCGGCGATCCCGATGTCTTGGCCATTCGCAACTTTCAAGCCTTCGGCCCCGACCGACGTGGACACCAGTGCTTTACCTGAAGCGAGGGCTTCCAGAATCTTGATTCTGCTACCCCCGCCAATCCGCAACGGAACCACGACGACACTCGCGTGTGCCAAGTAAGGGCGCACATCAGAAACATCACAAATTAATTCCGCCCACGGAAGCTTGGCGATTCGCGTCGCCAGTGCTCTTGAGGGCCGTCGGCCCACGATCCGCAAACGAACTGACGGCTGGTAGAACTGGACAATAGGCATAATGCGCTTCAGCATGAAGTCCAGGGCGTCAATGTTGGGAAACCAATCGAGCGAACCCAGAAACAGCAATTCAGGGGCATCTCCGGTTTGGGCATGCGGCTGGAAATATTCGAGATCCACTCCGTTCTCGACCAACCTTACGGATTGCACATTCCAGGACCTCATCACCCTGGCATCTTCGGCACTGACTGCGGTGACGACCTGCGCGCGCTGCAGGGCACGCCGCTCAAAGCGCTCCATCTTTATCGCCTGCAGATAGAAGAAAAGACGCTGGACAATACCACGGCTTTGTTTTGCCCGCCGGAACCAAATTTGCGACTCCACATTGTGCGACGTCACCAGCACCGGATGTTTCTTTAGCCCGCTCACAAAACGCGAATACGGAGTCCATTCGCAATGAACTAAATCGATACGCTCCATCGCAAGGAACGCGTGGACTCGCCTTTGAAATTCCTTTGAAAAATGCTTGTCGACCGAATACGGGTATCGCGAAAATAGATTGGCAAGCAGACGCAGGTACAAGTGCGAGCCCCGAATACTGGCTGGAGGGGCAACTAAATGCACGCGAATGCCAGCTTTTTCAAGGATGGCTGCCGACGGGTCGTCCGGGCTGCCATAACAGAGCAATGAGATCTGATGCCGTTGGGCCAGCCGGCGTAGAAGGTTCCAAGTTCGAATTCGCTTTCCTGAATCAGGAGGATAGGGGAGTTCTTCGTCGAGAACCAAAACATGTAGACGGCGGTGTTCAAGATCTTCGCGGCGGCAACCTATCCGAGTATGCGTCTCCGCGGGAATCAAATCTGAACTCTTACGTACATTAGTTGTCGCGCTCAACGAGTCCTTCCAAACCGGGTGCAACAGATGCCTAACGAGCGCCCTTGCCGAAGATAACCGTTTTTACCGTCTGAAAAATGATGAGCAGGTCTAAAGTGAGCGACATGTTCTTGATGTAGTACAAGTCGTACCGCATCTTCTCTTTTGACTGTTCGGCAGACGCGCCGTAACCGCAGTTGATCTGCGCCCATCCAGTGATCCCGGGTCGTATCACGCGACGCAGGTAGTAGTAGGAGATCTCACTCGCCAGCGATGCTTCAAATTCCGGCCGCTCCGGTCGGGGGCCGACAAAATTCATATCCCCGCGCAACACATTCCATAGTTGAGGAATTTCGTCGAGACGCACAGCGCGAAGGAAACGTCCAACTGAAGTGATGCGGGGATCGTTATCGCTGGCCCACGTCGGCCCGCAATCCGCCTCCGCGTCTGCGCGCATGGTCCTGAACTTATAACAATTGAAGACGACACCATTTTTCCCGACGCGCCTCTGACGGTAGAATACCGACCCCGGCGAGGTCATCTTCACCAATAGAGCGATCAGAGGGATGAGTGGGAGAACAGCCACCAACATAATCAGCGAAACAAGAATAGCCGCGGAGCGTTGCGTGACGAGAACGCGAGGATGCAGGCGAAATCCTTCCGAGAAAATCAACCAACTGGGGTGTAGCTGATCGACCTCAATTTTCCCGGAAATCCTCTCGAGCAGGCTGCCGCCATCCTCAACCTGGAATCCTTTCAGGCGTAAATCCAACAGTTCTCGCACGGGCAGAGTGCTGCGCCGATCCTGAAGCGCGACTACGATCCTTCTTATGTGCTTCTGTTCTACCAACGCGACCAGGTTGTCTAGTTCTCCCACCGCCGGAAGGGCGCTGAAATCTTGACCGGAATTGCCCGGCATCCCGATGTAACCGACAAGGCGCATTCCAAGCTCGCGGCGATTCCGTATCTCCCTCGCCAACGAACGCGCCAGGGGTCCATCACCGAGCAAGATCGTCGCATCAGCAAAAAACGCCGAGCGATTCAGCGCAAAAAATAGTTCCCGCGAACCTGTTAATGCGAGCCCGACGAGGACGATCCCCAGCAGAAATATTCCATGTCCCAACTGAAGTGGCGGGTAGAGGTAATAGACGGCCGCAATTACTAGACAAACTACACCTAGCACCACGGTCAATCGCGTTACAACTTCCCGAGGATTACTAATGACCAGCGAATCGTAAAGATCAAAGTAATAGAGGCAAACCACGCAAACGGCCACGACGACGGCCACCTTCAAAAAGCCTCGCTGGTAACTCAATGTGAGCTCGGCATCTGCGCCGAAGCGTAGGAAGACAGCCGAAACCATTGCCAGGAAGATAATGCATGTCTCCGCGACGGCTAGGAACAAGGTCCTTACCGGTATATATGCATCGAACAGCTTAACCATCGCTGGAGTCCTTTTTATCCGGCTGATGAGAGGCGGAATCCTCCTGATGATCAAACGCGCCATAATATCCGTAGTGATGGTTCTCGGGTCCCGCGTCACCGTTCAGCACAATTCCCGCTACGTAGTTGCCTTCCAGCGCCCCGAGCGCTTCCCGCACAGCGTCTGCCGGAGTAATCCCCAGTCGTGCAACCAACAACGATGCGTCGACGAGAGTCGCCAAATGTGGCGTGTCTGCGAATAACGTAATCGGCGCGCTGTCTACCAGCACCCACTCGAAGACTTCTCCCGCCTTCTTGAGGAATTCACGAAGACGCGGTCCATGGAGTAATTCGTGAACTTCGGGCGAACTGTGTCCCGCCGGCAGGTAAAACACGTTCGAGGGATCCAATCGGCGAATTGCCGTGCATTCATCGATTTTGCCTTGCAGAAAATCCGCCAATCCGGGCATTGCTTCCAAACCGAGAACATCGTGAACACAAGGGCGGCGCAAGTCTGCATCGACGAGCAGCACTCGCCGAGACGTTTTTGCGAGACTAAACGCAAGATTAACAGCCACAAACGTTTTACCCTCCCGCGGGATTGCGCTTGAAATCAGCAGGCGCGTGAGCGGGCGAGCAGCACGAAGTTTTTGCAGTCGATGGCGCAGGACTCTAAATCTTTCCGCTCCGGGAACATGGCTTTCACCCCAAGTGACGATATGCTTCTCGGGTTTTATCCGCAGCAGAAGGTGTTCCACGTTTTCAAAACCGGCCGGTGCGACTTCAACAGGCATTCTGGCGCCATTGACCTTAGGCTTGCTCGCCCACGGCGTTTCCGAAGCCCGGCCCGTTTCGCGCTCGGACTTCCGCAACATGTCGAATATGCGGCTCACTTTTTCTCCTCGTCCGTGGCTACCTTACATTCCATGCTCAACTCAGGCGGTACGCATAAATGGCAACCGCCAGAGACACCAAAGCGAACAAAGCTACGGCAGTAATTTCAATTATCTGGCGCAACGTACGGGAGCGCCGCTCCCGGACCGTGTGCAAGACGGGAATGCGTACCACGATCGGCACCTGTGTCTGCTCCTGCAGATCGCTTTCGCGGCGTAATGAACCGTCCGTGAATTCCCTGACAGCCATCGCGGCCATACCAACGCACAACCCTAGACTCCAACCACATAGCAAAATCATGGGCCGGTTTGGTTTGAAAGGTTTGTCGGGAAGGTTCGGCGGGTCAATGATTCGAAATTGTTCTCCTTCTTGGCGCTTTTCCAGGTTTGTCGCAAGCTCTGACTCCAGCTCCTTTTGGAGCAGCGACTGGTAATTTTCGCGAGAGTTCTGATAATTCCGCGTCACTTCCGCCAATTGCTGCTCGCGAACGGGTGTCAAACTCAGTCGAGATTGTATGTCCGCGCTCTGTTTGCGAAGTTTTTCCGCCTGTTGCGTCGCGCTCGCGATTTCCGCTTCGATAGCTTTAAGCCGGCTATCGACCTCGGCAAGTGCGGGCTGGTTAACTACATCTCCATGCTCAGGGCCATCCGCGGCTTGTCCCACCGCTGCAACCTGGGATTCCTCGGTGCGCTTTTTTACGTCCTCCCATTGCGCAATCTGTTCCTTAACCCTGACTACGTCCGGGTGATGAGGGGTGTATTTCGCCTGTAAGTCGGCCAACTGTTTCCGAAGGTCGTGAAGTGCGGCGTCAGAAACGCTTGCAACCCTCTCAGGCACGTTGGATGTCCCACCTGCAGCGGCCTGCGCCATCGCCTGATATTCCGAGCGCAGTGATTGAAGGTAAATTCTTTGTTGTTCAGCACGAGCGATCGATTCAGTGATCGATTGCAACTGATTCTGGAGGCTGTTGAGAATCTGGAGGTTGCTCTGCTCCTGCTGCGGCAACTCGCCGAGATAACGCATTTTGTATTGGCGCAACTGTTCTTCCTGATTCGTGAGATCCTTGCGGGCCTGGCCCAGCTGGCTCTGCAGGAAGTTGGTGGTGCTGATGGACTGCTGTGCGCGCGCTTCCAGACTCTTCTCGATAAAAAGAGAAGTCAGCTCATTATTGACTTGCTGCGCTAGGTGCGGATCTTCCGCCGCGAAGAATATACGGAACGCAGTAGTCTGATCATCTCGTCCCGCAGCTTGGGCCTGCTGAATGGTGATATCTCCTCGCATCCTGTCCACGAGCTCGTCCATCGTCAAACGAGAACGGTGACGAGTGTACAAATTGAACTGCTTAATCAGACTTTCCAGACGAGTGCGGCTTAAGATTTGCTGAGTCATGCTTTGCAGCCGACTATCGACGTCCGATACAACATTGGGCGTGACGTACTTTGTCGGGACCTTCTGCTGTTCCACCAAAATTAAAGCCGCCGATTGATAAATTGGAGGCCACAATAAAGCCACTCCAAAAGCGACGAGACCCAGTGCGAAAAAAGGACCAAGCAGCCACCACCGCCGGCGAATGGCAATTTCCAACCACTTCTTTGCTTCAAATTCCTTCTGCTCGTCCATTTCGTCGATCATCTTCCGTCACCTTCCGAAACATCTCTGGAATCACCCTCGTTGCCCACGATCGGTAGCTCCTTTTCGGACCATTAGTCGTTGAGTGAAACTGCAGGCGAGACTCGAGACGAAAGCGTCCTCTTCGGCGGCATGCCACCCTGCTTGATCTTGTAGAGAAGTGCTCGGTAACTGATATTCAAGCTACGCGCGGCTAACTTTCGATTCCATCCACTCGTTTCTAACGCGTTGAGAATCACCCGGCGTTCCACGTCACGGGCTGCCTGACGGCTCAGCTTCTTCAGGGAGATACTTCCTCCAGAAAACTGCTCCCGGGTGAATTCTGCAGGAACCTTCGCGAGAAGCTCACTTCCGATGACTTGCTCCGAACCCAGGATCACGTAACGCCGGACGAGATTCTCGAGCTCCCGAATGTTTCCCGGCCAGTGGTATCTCCGCATCAGTTCCATGAGTTCCCCCGAAATCGGCTGGCGCGGAGCCCCGTTTTTGTCACAGTGAAGTTTCAGGAGATAACTGACTAGGTCTGGGATGTCTTCCGTTCTTTGACGTAACGAAGGCAGACTAATGCGAAAAGCATTAATTCGAAAAAAAAGGTCCCTGCGAAACCTTCCTATTTCGACTTCGTCCTCTAAGTCCCGATTGGTCGCGCAGATAAGTCGAAATCGCCCAGAATCGGCGTCGCAAGGATTCAGTCCTTCCTGTAGCATCTGTAGGAGCTTGGCTTGCTGCTCCATGTCCAGCTCCGCTATCCCGTCGAGATACAGGGTTATTCTCCCTGTCAGATCGGAGAACTTGCCCGGAGAGTCTGGCAACGTTGGGCAGGTGAATTTGATAAAATTCCGGTCGCTCTCGCCGCAACCGCGATGGATCGCGAGAGCGAAAGACTGCTTACCGGTTCCGCTTTCGCCTTGAATCAAAATGGAGATATTCGAAGCTGTTAGTTTCTGAAGGTTTCGACGGATCAACTGCATGCCCGCGGATTTACCAAAAATCACCGATTCCGGTAGCGGTTCTCGTGTCCCATCCGGGAGACAGCCCTTGACTGTTAGCGACAAGTTTGAGCCTCAAAGCCGAAAGCAGATAACTGCCGGCACGCTTAAGTAGGGCACTCCGAATACCAAATTCTTGCGGCTTTCCTACGAAACTATTGGGTGGATTAGTGCGGCCAAGAACCGACAAGTTACTGATAAGGAGGATGATGCAGGCCTTCTCACGAGTATTTCATAGGCGGCACAGGCAATTTTCAGTCTGTCGATTAAGGAAAACATTTTCACACCTCAAGAATTGGTATTCCGCCTCGACGGGTATTGATCGATCATTTCTGAACACGAATGCTTCGATACCGTTAGGAAGCGATTGGCGATCACTTCAGTAAGGAAATACCAGGCGGGCGGCTCACGTAAATGGCTTTTAATCAGTAGGTTACCGTAAACGACCGGAAGCTTGAATGGTCGCTCAGCCGGCTTACCGTACCCGCCTCGGTTGGCAGAAAAAGTGCACTACTTAAGTCTCGAAGACCGACTTTGGGATTATGGAGAAACTACGTAAGTGACCATTAGCAGTGAAAAATGTTTTGAAAAACGGGAGTCCGGTCCGAAAGCCGAGAATCAAGTGGTCGATTATTTCGGAGCGAACGCTCGCACTTGGCACGCGATGTACACCCGCCAGGATTTGTGGGGCGACATTCATCAGCAGCGGCTCGCAAGATTTCTTTCCTGGGTCGAGGGCCTTAATTTGCCTCTCGACACGCCAGTTGCAGATATAGGATGCGGCGCTGGTCTCGCGAGCGTCGCCATGGCTCAGCGCGGGTACTGCGTTGAGGCCATCGATGCTGCTGACGCGATGGTTGGCCTAGCCCGTCAAAACATAGAGCAAGCGTCCGTTCAAGCGCGAGTGCGTGCGAATGTTGGAGACGTCTACTGTCTTGATTTGCATCCTGAAGCGTTCGGCTTAGTGCTTTCCATCGGCGTCATTCCTTGGCTGCTATCACCGCGTGACGCGATTGCAGAACTTGGGAGAATAGTTAGGCCAGGCGGTTATCTGTTGTTTACGGCCGACAACCGCTTCCGACTCGCCCACTTGCTCGACCCTGCTACATCCCCAGCGCTCTCTTGGGCCCGTTACGGCCTAAAAAAAATCCTGCGGAGTTCAAAATCTGCTCCGAGTAAGGAATCGGTGCAATCCTACCGTCACTCAGTAGAGGAAATTGATGGGTTCTTGAATCAAGCCGGTTTGCATCGGGTGCATTCTGAGACGCTCGGTTTCGGACCATTCACTATTTTCTATCAAAAGATTCTATCGGATGCCATGGAAGTAACCGTAAACCACGGCCTTCAGCGTTTGGCGGATAGGCGCTGGACAATTTTCCGCTCTACTGGAGCGCAGTTCTTGATCCTTGCAAAAAAGCGCTCATAATTGCCGATGATCAAAAGTTGGAAAATTGTTGCCCGGGCGCCACAATCAGCGCTATGAACATTGAGCGTGAAATGCGAACCGCCGCATGGTACGGAGATCACCGGCTCCGCCTGGATTTCCCTTCAGGCTGGAACGTGACCACTCATTGGCCGAGAACGCCCGAGCCTTTGACGGACGCTCGGATTATCGAATGCCTGCAGAATCCCACTGGGCAACCTCGAATAAGTGAACTCTGTAAAGGGAAGAGACGCCCTCTGATTCTCGTCGACGACGTGAATCGCCCGACGCCTGCAGCCAGGATCATGCCATTTCTGTTGAACGAGTTCGCCGACGCCGGCATACCGAGATCGAATATCACCGTGGTGATTGCCCGAGGATCGCACGGTGCCCCAGAGCCCAATTCCATCGCTCTTAAAGTCGGCCAAGAGGCAACTACTACCTGCCGAGTGCTACTACACGATCCGTATCGCGAGACTTCAAGGATTGGCGCAACGTCGTTTGGCACACCGGTCCACGTAAATAGACACGTTCTGAAATCAGACTTTGTTATGGGGATCGGAGGCGTCTACCCGAACAACACGGCGGGGTTTGGAGGTGGCGCAAAGCTCGCGCTCGGTGTCCTCGACATCCGGGTGATTTCCCAATTGCACCGAAAGCACCCTGGGGCCGGTTGGGGCGCCCCGGATGGTGAGAACAGTTTTCGCAAAGATTTAAACGAAATCGCCCAGATGGTAGGTCTACAAACGATGGTTACCGCGCACGTCAATGCAAACCGCGAGTTGGTGCGTGTAAGAAGCGGCGATTACCCGTCGTACTACAATGAAGAGGTAGCGTTCGCACGCGAAGCGTTCCGCGCCCCAAAGCCCATCGGCGCCGACGTCGTTATTTCCAATGCGTTTCCGAACGATCTGTCGCTTACCTTCGTGCACATGAAAGGCATCAATCCGTTACGCCATGCACCTCAACAGGCATCGCGAATTGTACTAGGGGCCTGCAGTGAGGGAGAGGGCTTTCACGGAGTCTACCCGATCGTTCGGATGCCGTTGTTTCACGAGCGGCGCGATCGGCTTCGCCGCATCTCTCTGATGACTCCATCGGAAATCGCCAAAAAAATCTTTGAGAAGCTAGGCAGCAAAGTCCTACCGAAGCAGTCTGAAAGCTCGGATGCGTCGGCGAGCGGAAGGACGGGACCTATGCCCGCACTGAAGAAGCCAAAGAACCCGATTTGGATGTACCGAACCGGTAGCAGTAAGAATTCACTTCCTCCGGCGGTACGCGGCATGCGCGTTGTCCACAACTGGAACGAGATCCTCGGCCGAGTGCGCGAAGAACAGGGCGGGCGAGATAACTTGAACGTGGTTGTTTATCCCTGCGCTCCCTTGCAGATAATTGAATGAATGATTTCGTTCCGGAACTCGTAAGCATATTTCGTCTTGTTTTTGGTGATACGCACCGGTTTCCGCGAGAGCTAGAGAATTGACCATCGGCTACAACTTCAAGTGCCAAATCAAGCGTGCCTTGATCAGCAGCCGTCTAATACAGACGGCTGCCCGAGTCATGCCCGAGCAGATTGCAATCTTGAAATATCACTCCGTACAGGACGACCCTCGACGTTATTTGAATTCGCTGGGCGGCGGAATCGTCATGTCCACTAGCACTTTTCGAAACCAGATGGAGATCGTCGCGCGCAAATTCAATCCCGTCACCATGGATGACGTTTTGCTTTTTTTCAGTGGAAAGAAGCATCTCCCGCGAAAACCTGTGGTCATTACATTTGATGACGGTTTTGCAGACAACATAGAGATTGCGGTCCCAATTATGCATCACTTCGGAATACGTGCGGCGTTCTACATAACTGTGGATCCTGTCGAACAGGCCACTGTCCCGTGGTTCTGTCGTATCCGTCACGCGTTCGCTGTGACACGAAGGCAAACCTGGCTTGATTCGATCAACGGTTGTACGCGAGATATTGCGCATGCATCCGATCGCAGAGCCGCGTTCTTGGTCGCCTCCGAACGCTGTGCTCGCTGCCGGGGCGCCGCCCAGAAAAATTCTGTCGCAACAATTGAAGAGGAATTGGAAGTCCAGCCACTTGCAGAGAAGCTGATGATGACTTGGACTCAAGTCCGCATTCTGCGTCAGTTGGGTCACATCGTCGGCTCTCACACCGTAACTCATCCCAACATGGCCTATATGGACGCAGCGGACTTGCAGATCGAGTGTGTTGAATCCAAGAACAAATTGGAGAAAGAACTTGGCGCGGAGGTTTGTCACTTCTCCTATCCGTCTCCGATCTTGCAACCGCATTGGAGCAAGCAGACCGTCGAGTGCACGGAAAGAGCTGGTTATAAGTGTGCTGTTACGAGCACCGCCGGGCCTGCGAGGAGAGGCCAGCATCCGCTCTCGATTCAGCGTGTGGTGGTTTCCGACGATGCCGATCAATTCTTGTGGATTTTAGAGAACACGATGCTCGGCCGCCGCTTTCCGTGAGTCCCTGAGTTGAATCAGTCACAGCGATCCTGGACACGAAACGAGGACATACAGATTAACTTTTAGTGAATATAACGACGACCTGATATTTCATTGGGGCTTACCTAGGTCTGGGAGCAGGTGAGCATAAAAGTCCGTGTTTCCAAGTCTGGCCCAACCGGGTCTGACGGCTCCCTTTGGGGTCTCGCTGGCCACAATAGCTCTCGCTCCAATTCGACGACATGTTGCAAGTACTTCAGATTGAGCCGCGGGATCCAAGGCCCAAAAGGTCAGGACATCGCTCGAGGGAATCTCGGCAACCACTTTGACTCGAGCCAAATGCGCCCAATACGCATCGTAGGCACTACCTAAAGACACAACGTTCTCACCTGGATGGATTCCGAGCCGCCCCAGTCCGTCGGCAATCTGCCAATTCCCATTCGTGGAACGCTCCTTCATCTCATACATCCTGGTTGCGATTTGCTCGAAGGCGGAAAGGAGGAGAGTAAATGAGCCGATAATCGCCACGCTTGACAAAAGTTTGCGTGTCCATAAAGCGGGCGGAAGGCGAATGGAAGACAGGATCGCCGCCCAGATCAGGACGACGAAGGGACCAACGTAGCGGTGCTCAAGCGTCACGAGAGCGTACATACCTGTCGCCGCAATTCCTGGGAACCACAAGTGCCAACTCTCCCAAAGACGCCTCAAGCCGGGTTTGCCAGCCAAGACAAGTAATACAAGGACTCCTGCACAGAGGCCTGCCTGTGGAACAAAGAAACTCGAATAGAAGGAGTAACCGCTAGTCACCAACGCCCGAAGCTGCTGCTTAAAATTAAAATGGGGCGTCAACCCTGCATTCCAATACGAGGGATCAAAATGCGGAGGATAAGTGCCCCCGATCGGCGTTGCGAACTCGTAAAGCGTAGGTGAGGAAAGAAGCTTTCTCGTTGGATGGAGCGGGACTCCTGCCGCAGCATTGCCGGGCTGCCAATTAAAGAAAGGCGCACTCTTGTTTACGTCCCACGCATAATTGATTTTGCCTGCCTCGCCAATCGTCAGATGGCCCTTGTTTCGCGAAATCGCAGCGATGAAGGGCGCCGAGATGGCAAGAAAGATGGTCAGCGCCGTTAGCGACCTGGAGACTGCTTTTCGTGTGTTGGCGACGGCTAGAAAGCTGACACCGAGAAATACGAAGGAAAATACAAACATAGCAGACTTCGCCAAATAGCTAATTCCGAGAAGCGGTCCTAAGAAAAGAAAAGCCGCGAATCCGGTGTACCCTGCCCGCATGCGAACGATAACGGAGGCGATGAGGAATACAATCCCAGCCACAAGCAGGTCCGGGGTTACCACGGAGACGATCGTGGCTCTTACTATCGTCCAAATAAACAGGCTATAGCCCAGGATTAGCCAGGCCTTTCTCGAGAAACTCACCATTTGCATTTCCTCGGGCCTTAGGAATCCGAGGTCGCGGACCTCTCCCAATACGCGCCAAAAATGACCGAAACACACTAAACTAAACACAGAGATCACGAAGTTGATGAACTGCACCGCAGGAAATTCCCAGTAGGGCGACGGCTTCAAGACCCAGAGTCCGAACCCAAGGACCCAAGAATAGAGCGGACTCCAATAGGCATTGATTGCGTTTCCCCAATCACGGCGGAAGAACGCGTCTGCGATGTCCAGATATGAAAGACCATCGACCGTTATACCGTAGCGCGCGGACCAAGTTAGGTAAGCGGAGACGAGAAGTGCCCCGAGCCACAATATCGCCCGCACAAATCGCTCATTCTCCGGCGTCGTTGCTATCAACTCAGCTGATTCTGCCAGAGGTTCCGTTGGCTCAGTACGCACCATTTCCCGAATTCCTTCTGGCAACTTTATTCTGCCCACCTAATCTCAGAGGGGGCGGTTCGTGCTTTATTTATCTCGCTCCGCAGCTACGCCTCGGAGTCTGTTCTGCGCGAATTTGAGCGCGGTAACCAACCCAAGGGCACCGAGCATTCCCCGCACACCGTCTCTTGCAGCTTTTCGAGAGTGCTTGCCTCTTGCCGTTGCCTCGGGTCAGACGAGCAATTGATCTGCCAAGCAGCCCCTTCGCGATACCGATGGGAACGGCCCTGCAAAGAACCTGCTGACGCAAAATGAGTCCCTCATTCTCTTACGAGGCCTTCTCTGCCAAGCGCTCATCCGACGGAATGATGTGATTGAATCGACGTAAGTCTATAAATAGAAAGAAATTAATGCCACCAGACATTTTGCAGAAGGGTCCCAAGAGAGCAATGCCGACCACTTCCGGATGTAAGGACTCGCCGATCTCCATCCGGCGTGTACGTAAAACGCCTTCTTAGTGTGTGAAAACCTTTTCCTTAGTTGCGCCTTGTTAGCCGAACTCAGCCCCGGAGCAAGCAAGGACAGATTAATATGTATATTGCTTCTTATCAATAACTTACGATCATGCCGAACGAGCTTGAGCTAACCCTACGAACGGGGGAACATGCAAACATTTGGACCTACGAGTGCCTACCTTACGCGGGCGGACAAGCGCATAGGAGAGCGCGGACTTGGCAGCCGCCATAAAAGCCGTACTACATGAACGAGCCGGCCTAATTCTATCCGAGTCTCCACGACTTCCCGCAAGCACAACGGAGATTACATGCTGGCACCTTTATCGGTAAAGCTGACTTTTAGCGATAAAAACACCTGCGGTTCCCCAATACAACTATTCCATTCGTGCCACCAGATGAGAAACCGAGGCCCAGCACATGAAAGCATGTCACAGACCCCTCGATTTGGACCAATTTCAACTGTCATCCACGAGAGACTGAAAGAGGCTGCCGTTCACATTTCGAAAACTTCCACAAGAACGAAATTTGGTATTTCATGAAAAATGACAAGAAAGTTCGCATTGCCGCGGTAGGTGATATCGCTTTTAACGGAGCATATACCCGCCTAGCAAAGGCTCCAGAGATGTCAAACGTCCTTGACGGTGTTAGCTCCCTGTTGAATGGGGCGGACCTTGTCATTGGCAATCTTGAGGGACCGCTGACGGAACATTCACCTCCTCAGCGATCTTCCCGGTTTTGCCTCCGGGGCCATCCGCGATACTCATCGGTGTTGCGAGCTGCTGGCTTCGGAGTCCTTAGCTTAGCGAACAACCATATCCTGGATTTTGGTTGGGGAGCGGCGGAAGAAACACTCAACAATCTCGCATCCATGGGTATCCGGCACGTAGGAGTTGGACACAACCTTGATGCGGCTCGAAAACCCGTCCAGCTCTCGATCAACGGAGTATCGATTTCCATTCTTGCATACTGCGGCGTCCCTACAGGCCTTCGCATTTACGCAACCGATCACCAACCGGGAGTCGCGCCAGCTCGGATGGCTTTGATGATCGAGGACGTCGCCAGGGCTAAAAAAAATTGCGACCTATTGGTGATCTGCCTGCACTGGGGACAGGAATATGTTCCGTATCCGACACCCAGCCAGCGTCGCTCGGCGCGAAAATTGCTCGCCTCTGGGGCCAATCTGATCCTCGGCCATCACCCGCACATTTTGCAGGGTTGGGAGAACCTATCAGGTGGTCTGGTGGCATACAGTCTCGGTAATTTTGTCTTCGCCGAGGAAGAGTGGACTTGCACTGACAGCAATGGGGACGATTTTCGCGTGGCCTACAGGCTGAAAGAGAATTCGAGGCGCTCGGCGGTTATGAATATAGAAATCGTAAAGGATGGGAATATTGTAAGGCAGGAACTCGACCCGGTTTATGTGGGCGTCGATCTGCGACCTGTCCGTGACCCCCGCCCTGAACGCGAGGTAGAACTCAGGCGATGTCGTGCGGCGCTCAGCGCGCCGAGTTATCGGTTGCTTTGGACACTTCGGATGTTGTGGTCGCGCGCGTGCGCGCAAGTGGAAGAGCTATCTCAAGAATCTGTCATTTGGAAACGGCTGCATCGCATACGCCCTCGCCACGTCCGCGACGCCATCCGCTTGATCGCTCGGGAATGGCAGCATTTGCGGGGAGTGAAATAGAGCCGTGCGCCTCAAACAGTGGGGACGACATTTTCTCGTGTACGGTCTCGGCGTCGTGCTGATGAACTTTCTGCCGGCTCTGATGGTCCCAATTTATACGCACCGAATTGTGCCCTCGGAATTCGGGGCTCTAGAGCTGTTGAACCGCAGCCAAGAGATTTTGATGGTGCTTCTTTCCTTCGGGCTGCGCTCCGCCTTGCTCACTTTCTATCAAATGGAAAAGGAGAATCCGGAACGCCAGAAGGGAATATACAGCACGGCGCTGCACTTCCTGATAGTCGCTGGCCTCGTCGTGATTCTCGTATCGCTCCCTGCAGCGGGAAAGCTTTCGCACATCCTGTTCAATAATTCCTCTTATACAAGTGCTGTGATTCTGATCCTGGCTGCCACTTACTTTGAGATGCTCTTCCAAATGGCGGTGCTGTATCTTCAGTCCGAGCTGCGCTCCTCGCTATACGTGACGGCTTGCGTTGGCCGCCTGTTGTTGGCCATTACTCTGAATCTAGTGTTTGTCTATTGGTGGCGATTAGGGCTATCGGGAATATTATGGGCAACGCTGATTCACACTGCTCTTTTCGCGGTCGCACTGCTTGCTTTTATACGACACCAGACTGGATGGGTCTTTGACTTCGGTCTCCTACGTGCGATGCTGCGGTTCGGGTTCCCACTGATCCCCGCATCGGCCATCGGTTTTTTCTTCAACAACGGCGATCGTTACTTTCTTAACGCCTATAGCACCCGCGCTGACGTGGGTATTTACGGTTTAGGATACAAAATAGGAATGCTCTCAATGCTGCTGGTGATGATGCCCTTCGGAAAGATCTGGAGTGTCACCATGGTGGACATTTCGCGCCGAGCAAATGGCCAGTCCGAATTAGGAAGGATTGCTACCTACCTTCTGGCTGCCTGCACAACGTCGACACTCGCCCTATCTCTCATAGGTCCGTATTTGGTTCGTTTATTGGCTCCAGTTGCTTATTGGGATGCTTATCGTCTCGTTCCTCTGGTGAGCGCTGCATATCTTTTCTACAGTTGGACAGTAATCATGGATGCTTCGTTTTATATAACGAAACGTACGATGTACAAGCCTATTGTTCTTTTAGTGAGCTCCCTGATAATCGCCGCATTGTACTGGTATTTGATCCCTCGTTTCGGTCTGATGGGCGCAGCATGGGCAACTCTGGGCGGATTCGCAAGCTTTGCCGCGTTGACCGGAGTACTGGCGCAGCGCGCCTATCGCATCGAGTATCAATACGGAAGGGTTGCCACCCTCCTCACCCTCGGCTTCTTTGTCTACGAGGGCGGCAGCTTAATTCCTATCGAGCCAGTCGGATTGGGATTCGTCGCCCGCATTGCAACGCTGCTCGCGTTTCCGCTAATCCTCTGGATTGGTGGTTTTTTCACCACCGAGGAAAAGGACGTGATGGGGAAATACTGGCACGGGCTATGGCTTCGATTCCAAGCGCCGGTGGGGACGCCATGACCTACGGCCAAACGTCTCTGGCGTCGTCCCATAAATCAACCCGAAAGTTTGCTGGTTTCCGTCCGCTTCGCTTTCTGGCGTCCGAAACAGTTCGTACCATGCTTTTTCCAATATACCAGCGTCGGCAGACTCCATCGGCGTTTCAGCACCTGATGGAATTGCGGAGTCATGAATTCGCTTCGCTGGAAATTATTAACAAAATGCAGTGGGCCCGCATTGTAAAGCTTCTCAATCACGCGGCCACAAATGCTCCATATTATCGGGATTTGTTCCGAAGGGAACACATCGCGCTTAAGGATTTCCGTTCGATGCGTGACTTTGCGCGCATCCCAATCCTCTCCAAGAAGACTCTCCAAGAACAGCCAAAAGATCTTCTGGCCACGAACGTCGATGAGCGTCGCCGCCAAAGGAACGCTAGTGGTGGCTCAACCGGGGAGCCCGTTCAGTTCTATCAAGACCGCTTTTACTGGGACTATGCCCGTGCCTCTCAATGGTTTGTGGAGAGTTGGTGGGGCATTCGTCCAGGGGATCGGACCGCGTCGATCTGGGGATGCGATCGCGACTTACCCCAGCAAACTTGGAAAGAGCGATTATCACAAGAGATCTGCCAGGTTCGGACGTGCAATGCTTTTGCACTCACCGAGCAACGGATGGAGGCATTTGCTCGAATGCTTATGACTTGGCAGCCTAAATTTGTCGTAGGCTATGCCTCCGCACTGGAACTCTTCTCGCGATTCCTGCTCGATCGTCCTCAATTACGTATCCGTCCAATCGCTGTGAAGTCGACTGCGGAAGTTCTGCGAACAGAACAGCGCTCCGTCATAAGAGAAGCCTTCGACTGCCCTGTCTACAACTTCTACGGATCTCGTGAAGTCAACAATCTTGCGGCGGAGTGCCCGACCTTTTCAGGGTTGCATGTCAATACTCTTGGTCGTCTGGTTGAGATCGTCGATGAGTATGGCGAGCCTGTCGTCCCCGGGGTCCCTGGGCGTATTCTTGTCACTGACCTCACCAATTTTACGATGCCCTTCATCCGTTATGAGATTCAGGATATTGGAAGTTGGGCTCAGAAGCCGTGCGACTGCGGTCGACCGTTTCCTTTGTTGTCCGAAGTAGCTGGCAGGTCGAGCGATTTCATTGTTACCCCCGGGGGCAGGATCATCCACGGGGAGTATTTCACGCACCTTTTCTACGAATTACCTCAGGTCGCTCGATTCCAACTTGTTCAAAATGCCATCTCCGAAGTGGAAGTTAAGATTGAACTGAAACCTGGAGAGGAACATCTCCCCGCTGTTGAGTTGCAAAACAAGATGACAAAAGCTTTGGGCCCTGGTGTGAACGTTGAAATTAAGAGGGTGGAGCGAATCGACCGCTCTGTCAGTGGAAAGCATCGGTTTA
>Ga0307478_10000858_pt1 | contig 28793 bp, 29 predicted proteins | sample atmos_gasesECM4C_2_FD_203713 | JGI IMG/M metagenome (GOLD analysis project Ga0307478, IMG submission 203713) | Hardwood forest soil microbial communities from Morgan-Monroe State Forest, Indiana, United States - atmos_gasesECM4C_05 | ecosystem: Environmental > Terrestrial > Soil > Temperate...
CTGGAAACGATCGCGTCCTCGGAGAAGATCTGTTCCTACATGGATGTGCCGTTGCAGCATGCATCGGCACCGGTGCTGAAGCGCATGAAACGTGGAGGCGGAGCTGATTTGTTTCTGCGCTCGATCGGCAAGATGCGGCGGGCGATTCCTGGCCTGACCTTGCGTACCTCGTTTATCGTGGGTTTTCCAGGAGAAACTGAGAAGGAGTTCGAAGAGCTGTGCGATTTCGTTCGCGAAGCGCAGTTTGACTGGATGGGAACTTTTTCCTACTCCGATCAGGACGGCGCGGACGCCTATGGACTGGACAAGAAGCTTTCGGTCCGCGAGATCGAGCGGCGACGCAAACAGCTGATGGGAATCCAGAGGCAGATCAGCAAAAAGAAAAAGAAAGCGCTCGTGGGACAGGAGTTCGATCTGCTGCTGGAGGGGACGTCGGAAGAAACCGATCTGCTCATGGAAGGCCGCACTGCGATGCACGCTCCGGAAATCGACGGCAAAGTCTTCGTGAACGACTTTCCGGCAGAGACTGAGCCCCAACCGGGCGAGTTTTATCGATGTCAGATCACAGAGGCGCACGACTATGATCTGGTGGCCAGGATCCTGTAGCGAGCTGTCGGCTAAGAGTTCTGTGCTTTAACTCAGCGAAAGGCTGGAATTTTCCCTGACTAATGCCTCGCAAACGCACTCTGAAGCTCCGCTGTCCAATCTGCAAGAAAACGGTGAAGAGCGGTGATCCTGAGTTTCCCTTCTGCAGTGACCGTTGCCGGACGATAGATCTAGGCAAGTGGGCAAGCGGCGCTTACGTGATCCCATCGCCGGTGACGGATGCTGATGAAGCGATCCGAGAGCGCACGCCCGAAGATGTGGACGAAGAATTGTGAAGGATACCGAGCAGCCCGATAGTGGCGCCGGGATGTCGCCGGGTCGCGCGACGGCATCCCGGGAAACGCCGCTCTGGGCCACGCTGGTCGCCACGTTTTTCGGTATCGGACGGCTGCGGCCCGGGCCCGGGACCTGGGCCTCGGCAGTGACCGTATTGTTGTGGGCTGCGTTGTGCTTTGCAGTTGTGCCTGCCTTGCGTACTCTTATCGCGATTGCTTTGGTCTTGCTTGTCGTGCTGATCGGAATTCCTGCGGCTACCAAGGTCGCGCGAGGTTCGGGGATAAAAGATCCGCAGTTTGTGGTGATCGACGAGGTTGCGGGTCAACTGGTGGCGCTAATCGCGGTGCCGTTCGCGTGGAAAACTTTTCTGGCTGGCTTTATACTTTTTCGTGTCTTCGATATCGTCAAACCGCCTCCGGTGCGACAACTGGAGGCGCTCCCTGATGGCACGGGAATCGTGCTGGACGATGTGGCTGCCGGCCTTTACGCGCTGGGAACAATGCATCTCTTGTTGCACTTCGATCTTCTAAGATAGTGTTGGGTAAAGCAGTACGAGTATTTTCCTCATGGGATTCTCCGAGCGCATCCTGGGCAAGAAAAATGTGAATGGCGGACCGCACATCGAGTCCGTCTCACCCGTGCTGGCGCTGGCGGGAGGGGAAATCCGCATCGCGGGTACGGGATTACGGCCGCAGCAGTACGAGCGTCCACGCGTGCAGTTCGGCGAGGTCGAAGGCGGGGTCGTTATCAGTTCGGATTCGTTTCTTGTAGCCCGCGTTCCCGAGGGAGCGACCTCGGGTCCGGTCGTGGTGGCTGCCGATGGGCATGTCAGCAACGCGCAGACGGTGAAGGTGGCCGTCCCAATTGCCGAGAACCTGCATCCCGTGACCAACCCGGCGCTTGATGCTCAGGGCAATATCTACGTGACCTTCTCGGGTTCGCGAGGGCAGAAGGTTCCGGTGGCGATCTTCAAGATTGATACCAACTACGCCGTGAAACCGTTCGTCGCGGAGATGATGAACGCAACTTCGATTGCCTTCGATCGTCAGGGCCAGATGTATGTCTCTTCGCGCCATGACGGCGCGGTCTATCGCGTGACGCCAAACGGCAGCATGACCACGTATGCCGAGGGCATGGGTGTGGCCACCGGGATTGCTTTTGATAAGAATCAGAACCTCTACGTGGGCGATCGCAGCGGTACCATCTTCAAGATTGGCTCCGACCAACAGGTGTTCGTCTTCGCCACGCTCGAGCCCAGCGTCTCGGCCTACCATCTTGCTTTCAGTCCGCTAGGCGATCTATTTGTGACGGGGCCGACAACATCAAGTTTTGACTGCGTGCATCGAATTGATCCCCAGGGAACGGTCCACACCTTTTACCGCGGCCTGGGACGCCCGCAGGGACTGGCTTTTGACTCGTCGGGAAACCTGTATGTAGCCGCGTCACTCTCGGGCAAACGCGGGATTGTGAAGATCACTCCCGATGGCAAAGCCAGCCTGGAAGTCGCGGGCCATGGGCTGGTGGGACTGGCTTTTGCCCCCGGTCGCAGCGTGATTCTCGCGACCACCGATGCAGTGCATCATCTCTCATGGAATATTCCGGGACTGCCGTTGCTGCCGGAGTAGGGCAGGCAGTACCCAGTACCTGGTACCCAGTTCCCAAAAGAATTGACAAGCGTTGCTGAGCAGTGAGTACCGGGTACTGAGAACTGCCTTCATCATTTACACTTCTAGCCGTGAATGCCGAGATCATCGCGGTCGGCTCTGAGTTGCTGACGCCCTTCCGCACGGATACGAATTCTCTCTATCTCACCGAGCAGATCAATCAGTTGGGCGTTGAAGTGGTTTTCAAGTGCGTGGTGGGCGACGATCTCAAACGGCTGGTTGAGGCGGCGCAACATGCGCTGTTCCGGTCGGAGATCGTGATTTTCAGCGGTGGTCTTGGCCCCACAGAGGATGACTTGACCCGTGAAGCGGTCGCAGAAGCTTTGGGCGTTTCCTTGCGACGCGATGAAGAGGTTTTGGCCGGGATCGAGCAGCGCTTCGCGGCGCGTGGCTGGAAAATGTCGGCTAACAATGCGAAGCAGGCGGACGTTCTTGAAGGAGCGACCGTGCTTCCTAATCCTAATGGGACTGCGCCGGGGCAGTGGCTGAGTGGCAAGTTTGACGGGCGCGAGCGCATCGTCATACTGCTGCCCGGGCCTCCGCACGAACTGAAAGCTCTGTTCGAAGCGGAGTGCGCTGAGCGGCTGCGGGCAAAGTTGCCGCGTGCGTTCCTGGCCACTCGCGTACTGAAGGTCGCAATGCTGGGAGAATCGCACGTGGATGCGCGCGTGGCGCCCATCTACAAGCGGTTCGGCGACGTGCAGACTACGATCCTGGCGGGAGCAGGAGAGATCCAATTACATTTCAAATCGCGCGCCGAGACCATGGAGGCAGCTCAGGCACGAGTGGATGAAGCGGCGGACGCGGTCGAGGAAGAACTCGATGACGCCGTGTACTCGCGAAACGGTGAATCGCTCGAACAAATTGTGGGCTACTGGTTGCAGATGCGCAACGCCACTCTGGCCGTGGCGGAATCGTGCACCGGGGGCTTGCTGGGAGAGCGGATTACATCAGTCAGTGGCAGTTCTCGCTATTTTGCCGGCGGAGCGATCGTCTACTCGAACGCTGTAAAGACCGAACTAGCGGGAGTGCCCGCCGACATGATTGAACGGCATGGAGCGGTGAGCCGTGAAGTAGCGGCGGCGCTGGCCGAAGGGATCCGGTATCGTTGCGAGGCAACTCTCGGGATCGGCATCACAGGGGTGGCCGGACCCGGCGGAGGAACTCCGGAGAAACCCGTGGGACTCGTGTTTCATGCTCTTGCTGGCGATGGGGGGACGGAAGTGATCGAGCGGAACTTTCCTGGCGATCGCAAGCGCATCCGCTGGTTCGCTACTACCCTGGCACTCGATATGGTGAGAAGGAAGCTGATGTGAAGAAGGCTGCTGGCTACCAGCTTCTGGCTGCTGGCTATAAAAGCCAGGAGCCGGCGGCTAGCAGCCGATTTTATGCGAGTATTCGTTGCTGTCGACATCGACGACGCTATCCGTGGACGCATTACCCGGTTTCTAGACGGAGTGTGCGGGTTTGCAGAGGAGGCGCGCTGGGTTCGGCCCGAGTCGTTGCACATTACGCTGAAGTTCATCGGAGAGAAGTCAGAGGAAGATGTTGAGAAGATCAAATGCTCGCTGGAAACCATTGAGGCGAGCACGTTCAATATGAGCATTCGTGGCTATGGATTCTTCCCGGATGTACGCGCACCACGAGTGTTCTGGGTGGGAATTGAAGGCGGCCCGCAATTGACTTCTCTGGCTGCGATTGTATACGAGAAGCTCGCGCGGCTCGACACTCCGAAGGAGGAGCATGCTTTTACCCCGCATTTGACTTTGGCGCGGGGCGGGGGAGGCTCCGGTTCGCCACGCAAGCAAAAGGGAGACCATCCGAACCAAAGCTTTCAGCGGTTGCAGAAAAAGTTGGCGGCCCTCCCGGTACCAGATCTTGGCGCGATGACGGTTCGGGAGTTTTCTCTGTACCAGAGCCAGTCCTCTCGTGGTGGTTCGAAGTATACAAAGCTGGCGGGTTTCGATTTGCGGTAGCCGTGCCCAGCACGATATAGCATGCGAACGCTGATAATTATTGCCGTTTCGAGCTACCTGCTGGGATCGATTCCCTTCGGCTATCTACTCGTGCGCATCTTTCGCGGCGAAGATGTGCGGCAAAGCGGCAGCGGGAATATCGGGGCGACCAACGTCTCCCGCAAATCGCCGGTCCTGGGAATCGCGACGCTGCTGCTGGATGCGCTGAAAGGAACTGCCGCTGCCATCCTGTCATATTACCTATGGATTCGGATGGGCATTCGAACCGGGGCCCTCGACGTTCTTCCGTTTGAACCGGTCTCAATAGCGGCCCTGTTTGCCGTTATCGGGCACATGTTTCCGGTATGGCTGAAGTTCCGAGGAGGCAAGGGGGTCGCCACCGGGTTGGGTTCTTTTGCGTTTATCGCCCCTCAAGCAGTTCTGATAGCGGCGGGTATTTTTATCGCAACCGCAGCCCTCTTTCGCTATGTGTCACTGGGATCGATCCTTGCCGTCGCGTCCTTTCCATTTCTGGTTTACGCAATTTACGGGTATGGCAAAACACCGATGATCATGTCACTCATAGTGATCACTTGCCTCCTCATCATTGCCCGGCATCACCAGAACATCCATCGCCTTCTGGCCGGGACGGAAAGCCGCATGGGGGCAAAGAGCGCGTGAGCGAGATTGCAATCGTCGGGGCGGGAGCCTGGGGGACAGCGCTGTCGATCGTTCTTGGTCGCAAAGAGAGTCATGCGATTCGGCTGTGGGCTCACGAAGAAGAAGTTTGCCAATCGATTTCACGACAGCGCGTGAACGAGATGTTCCTTCCCGGTCAGCGCATTCCTGACTGCGTTACACCTTGTAATGACCTTGCAGAAGCGCTTGAGGGCGCGGCCATCGTAGTAAGCGTGATGCCCTCGCAACACTGCCGTCAGTTGTTCGAGCAGATGCGGCCCCACCTGTCCGCAGAAACTGTGATCGTCAGCGCGACCAAGGGGTTGGAAGAACAGTCCTTTCAGCGTATGACTGAGGTGATTCTGCAGGTGGTTAAGGGACGCGGTATTCCAGCGCCCAGGATCGGCGCGCTTAGCGGCCCATCGTTCGCGCTGGAAGCGGCGCGTGGAGATCCAACGGCAATCGCAATCGCTTCGCAGGATAAGGAACTTGCGCGCTTCATCCAGCAGGAGTTCAGCCACGCCAGCTTTCGCCTTTACACGAACGAAGATCCCGTCGGCGTTGAACTGGGAGGCGCGCTGAAAAATACTGTAGCTATCGCCGCCGGCGTTTGCGCGGGCCTCGGCCTGGGTCATAATTCCGTGGCCGCCTTGATTACGCGCGGTCTGGCGGAGATGACGCGGTTGGTGGTGGCCTGCGGAGGCAAAGCGGAAACCATGGCGGGTCTCGCGGGCCTGGGCGATCTGGTGCTGACCTGCACGGGCGGCTTGTCGCGCAATCGCAGCGTAGGCGTTGAACTGGGCCGCGGACGAAAGCTACCCGAGATTCTCGCCGGAATGCATGGGATGGTTGCGGAAGGGATCTTCACCACAACTGCGGCCGTGGGGCTGGCACGGGCTCGGGGAGTCGAGATGCCTATCACAGAGCAAATGCACGCCATTCTGCACGAGGGTAAGGATCCCCGCGAAGCGATTCATGACTTGATGGCCCGCAGCAGCAAAAGCGAAACTCTGGGGGCATAATGCATCGCCGCGCTTGACGAATCTGGCGCGTTTTCTTGCAAAACCGGCACCGGACGTGCACTTCGAGTGGTACTTTGGTAACGGCAATTCCGATGGTTTTCACCTCGCGGCATTCCTTCGACATTAAAATTCTATAGATACCCGTGAAATCCGCCGCCACTTCGATCGACGGCGCTTCCGCACTGAGCCAGGGGAGCGACCTGTCTTCCAGCGCTCCCAACGCGGCGCGCATCCCGATTCTCTATGTAATTCTCGGCGTGCTTCTTGTGATCAGCATTGTGCCGATGTATTTCTACTCCTCGGAAGTGGAGGCGATTAACCGGGACCGGCTGAAGACCAACGAAATGCTGCTGCAGAACACAGTCACGCGGTCGCTGGCCGACGATCTTTCGCAGCACGAGCGTTCTGTGCGGATGATGCTGGCCAATCTTTCGTCTGCGATTCAGGTGGCGAGCGGCGGCGATATTGGTAACAAGAACATTGAAGCACCGGAGTTGCGCGCACTGCTCGAGAACTTTGTTTCTTCTTCGGATGAGCTCGCCTACGCTACCCTTCTGAACTCCGAGGCTAAGGGAATATCGGCGGGCCGCATTGCGCCGGATGCCTTTCTGCAGCGCGAGTTACAGCATGCCTACGATGCTGCGCGCGATGGGCGCGCTTACAACGGCCAGGCCCTGCAAGTGGAAGATGGTAAGACGGCACGCACCGTTGTGTTGGTAAGCAGTCCGGTCAGCTATGGCGGGCGTTTTCTCGGCATGGTGGGCGCGGTGGTGGATCTGCAATTCCTGATTCGCAGGCTGCAGGAAGTAAGCGGCGGCGGTCTGATTCCTTATGTCGTGGACGCGCAAGGGCGACTGGTGGCCGCCGGCACCTCGCAATATATAACCGGGCAGGATATGAAGAGCCTGGAGATCGTCCGCAATTTTGTGGATGAGGGGAGCAAGGCGCAGTTGGCCGCCACCAAGGAATTCGGCGTCCGCGAGGGCAAGAACAGTGTTGAGATGCTCGGGACTTACAGTCCGGTGACAGCGCTCGACTGGGCGGTCGTGGTGCAGAAACCGCAATACGAGGCTTACCGTGGAGTTGCCGAGATGCAGCGTACGGCTCGGCTGCTGGCCCTGTTAGCGGTGCTGCTGAGCATCGGTGTCAGCATCTTCGCGGCTCGCAGGATTACGAATCCACTGCAAATTCTTACCCAGTCCGGGCGGGCTCTGGCGCGTGGCGATTTTTCGCAGCGCGTACACTTGCGGAGCCGCACCGAAATCGGCGAACTGGCGGAGACCTTTAATACCATGTCGCAGGAACTTGAACAATTCGTCGAAGATCTCAAGCGGGCCGCGGAAGAGAATCGCGCCCTGTTTCTGGGCTCGATCCAGATGCTGGCCGGCGCGGTTGACGAAAAGGATCCCTACACGCGAGGCCACTCCGACCGAGTCACGCGCTACTCGCTGCTGATCGGCAAGGAGCTTAAACTGGCCACTGATTTCATGGAAACGCTGCAGATTTCCGCGCAGCTCCACGACGTGGGTAAGATCGGCATCGAAGACCGCATTCTCAAGAAGCCGGGCGCGCTGACCGCGGAAGAATTTGAGGTCATGAAGACTCACACAACGAAGGGCGCCAACATTCTGCGCCCGGTTACCCAACTTGCCGAGATGCTTCCCGGCATTGAACTGCATCACGAAGCGCTCGATGGCCGGGGCTATCCTTACGGCCTGCAGGGAGATCAGATTCCGCTGCTGGCGCGGGTGATCGCGGTTGCCGACACGTTTGACGCCTTGACGACCAATCGTCCCTACCAGCATGCCCACACTCCGGAAGAGGCATTCAAAATCATTCAGAATCTCGCCGGGAAACGGCTTGATCCCGAGCCGGTGGCGGCACTGATGGCGGTTTACGAGCGGGGCGAAATTCGCATCCAGCGTCTCTCGATCAAGAGAGCCGTCGCAACTTCGGATGCGGCTGCGGCTGATGTTCCTGCCGCGCCTGCCACGGCGCTGGCTGCTCCTGAAGGGGCCAACCTCGAAAGAACCCGCGTCTAACTCTACTTCTTGCTCGTGTTGTTCTCGCTCGTGTTGTTCCCGCCCATCTTGTCGAGCGTCCTGTCCTCGGCCATCTGGCCAACCAAGGGCAGGCTGGCCGCGCTGACCGCTATAATCAGTTTCAGGACTTTTCATGATTCAAACTCTGTTTGGCAGTACCGAGGAAACGCAGCCGGGGCTTTTCGAGCGCATGAAGCAGGCGGTTACGCGTACGCGCGAGAACCTTGCCGAGCGCATCGAGGAGGTTGCCTTTGGCAAAGAGATCGATCGCAATACGCTCGACGATCTTGAAGCGACGTTGATCGGCGCCGACCTGGGCACTGCGACCACGCAGGAGGTCCTGGGTAAGCTCCGAGACAAGGCCGACCGGAAGCAGATCAAGGATGTGCAGGAGCTGAAACGCCTGCTGAAAGAGGAATTGCTGGCGATTCTGAATGCTGCGAATACCCGGCCAGTTCAAAAAGTTGACGGCACGCCGGAAGTGATTCTGGTAGTGGGCGTGAACGGTACGGGCAAGACCACCAGCATCGGCAAGTTGTCGCAGGTATTCCGGTCGAAGGGCAAGAGTGTGCTGCTGTGTGCGGCGGATACCTTCCGCGCAGCAGCGATCGATCAGCTAGAGATCTGGGGCGCACGCACCGGTACGGAAGTGATCAAGACCAAGCCCGGTGGCGATCCTGCCGCGGTGTTGTTCGACGCATTGCAAGCGGCAACGGCGCGGAAAACAGACTACGTGATCGTCGACACCGCCGGCCGTCTGCACACCAAGGCAAGCCTCATGTCAGAACTGGAGAAGATGCGGCGGACGGCGCAGCGCATTATCCCCGGAGCGCCGCACGAAACGCTGCTGGTGATGGATGCCACTACCGGACAGAATGGTTTGCAGCAGGCGCGCTTGTTTACGGAGTCGGCGGGCGTTACCGGCATCGTGCTTACCAAGCTGGATGGCACCGCCAAGGGCGGCGTGGTGGTGGCCATTTCGCGCGAACTGGGGCTGCCTGTGCGATTTGTTGGCGTGGGCGAGAAGGTGGATGATCTGCTGCCCTTCGATCCGAAGGAATTTGTGGATTCGCTGTTCGAATAAGACCTTTCTTCACGACGGTCCCCGCCAAATATGCCAGACCACTCCATTGACGAGCAGTTTCTGCGCCGTGCGCTTGACTTAGCGCGCCAGGGCGTCGGATTGGCGTCGCCCAATCCCTACGTTGGTGCGGTCATCGTCGACCGGGGAGGCAGCATCGTGGGGACGGGAGTCTACACCTACGATGGCGCAAAGCACGCCGAGGTGCGGGCGCTCGAGGGCGCTGGCGGGAAGGCTCGCGGGGGAACGCTGTACATTAATCTCGAACCACACTCGCACCAGGGCCGCACGCCCCCGTGCACTGAAGCTTTGATCGCCGCCGGGATTCGCCGCGTGGTGGCTTCCATGCCTGATCCCAACCCCAAGGTGAGCGGGCGAGGTTTTGAGCAACTGCGTGCCGCTGGCGTCCACGTAGAGGTTGGAGGGCTGGAAGCGGAAGCTCGAAGATTGAACGAGGCCTTCGCGCGCTACATTCGGCACGGTGTTCCCCTGGTGACGCTGAAATCTGCCATGACGCTAGATGGCAAGATCGCTGCACGAGCGGCGGTTGCGGCGAAACACACGGCGGGAATTCCTGCCGGCGGCTGGATTACAGGCGAGGTGGCTCGCGCGAACGTACAGCGACAACGTCAGCAAAGCGACGCGATCGTGGTGGGAGTGGGAACGATCCTGGCTGATGATCCGCTTCTCACCGATCGCAGCGGCAATCCACGGCGACGCCCGTTGCTGCGCGTCATCTTGGATTCGCACTTGCGCCTGCCGTTGGAGTCGCGCCTGGTGCGGAGCCTGGGAAATGAAGGCATCAGCAAGAAAGACGTGCTGGTTTTTTCGTCCTCACCAGACCAAAAGAAAAAGGCCGAACTGGAGGCGCGCGGCGTTTGTGTCGAGCAGCTTCCACCAGACACGGCGGACGGCCGCCCCGATTTTCGCGCGATTCTCCGTCGCCTCGGGCAACTTGAAATCACGAGTGTGATGATCGAGGGGGGATCGGTGCTGAACGGTTCGGCGCTCGCCTCCGGGGTGGTCGACAAGGTTTTCCTGTATTACGCACCAAAGATTCTGGGCGCTGGGGCGGTTCCGTTCGCTGCCAGCGCAGGCTCCCACCATCTGGACGAAGCACTGCAGGTTAAGCATCTCCAGTTGCATCGTTTTGGAGAAGACTTTGCGATAGAGGGATATTTGCGCGATCCGTACGAAGAGTGAGATCGCTTACCGCTCGCCGGCTATAGGTTTATGATATTCCGTTGCGCATCGAGGTCCGCATGTTTACCGGCATCGTGGAAGAAGTGGGGCGCGTAGCGCGCATCGAACAGAACGGCGAAAATCGTCGTATCACCATTGCCGCCGAGCACACGGCCCGGGAATTGAATACCGGCGACAGTATCGCTGTCAGCGGAGTCTGCTTGACCGCGCTTGATATCCAGCCCGGCTCGTTCTGCGCCGATCTGGCTCCGGAAACCTGGGAGCGTACGTCGTTCTCGCGCATGCATGAAGGCGCGCTGGTCAACCTGGAGCTGCCCATGAAAGCCGATGCCCGCTTCGGCGGTCACATCGTGCAAGGCCACGTGGATGGCGTCGGCAAGCTCATCGCCCTCGAGCGTATTGCCGATTCGGAAAACTGGTGGTTGCGCGTTGAGTTGCCCCACGACGTGGAGAAATACACGGTCTACAAAGGATCAATCTCGATTGAAGGCATTAGTCTCACCGTGGCGAAACTCGAAGGCAGGAACTGCACCGTCGCCATCATCCCTCACACCGTAGAGATGACCAACCTTAACTCGCTGCGGCCCGGGGATCCGCTGAATCTGGAAGCCGATCTGATTGCCAAGTATGTCGAAAAGATGATGGGCAGAGAGTCAGCTGAACATGCCTTCACCGTGGACGGGTTAGTGCAGCAAGGGTTTTGAAGGCAGTGGGCAGTAGTCAGCGGCCAGTGAGCAGTGACCAGCTGAGACTCATCAGAATATGGTTTCGAGACATGCAGAACATCAGGATTGCGCGATCTCACGAAACGATTTCTGCAAACAATTCCGGCCTCTGCGGCGACTGCTTGCACGCCCGGCGAGTAACATCCGACAAAGGTTCGACGTTTCTTCAGTGTCAGCTTTCGTTCACCGATTCACGGTTTGCGAAGTATCCGCGCCTTCCGGTTCTCACTTGCAGCGGCTACGTTAAACACTCAGGCTCGGCGAGTCCGCCGTGATCTTCAACTCCCAGCTTCAACTCGTCCAATTCAAGGAACTCCTGCACGATCGGCTCAGTGGATTTTTCCAGTTCCGCGTAAGTGCCAAAGAAAATCGACTTTCCTTCGTATAGAAACACCACGCGGTCAGCCAACTTCTGCGCGAGACGCATGTCGTGGGTAACGACGATACTGGTCAGTCCCAGTTGCAGCTTGAGCCGTTTGATGAGATCGCCGAGCAGTTGCGCCATCAGAGGATCGACCATGGTTGTCGGCTCGTCGTAGAGAACGCATTCGGGACGCGCTGCCAGCGCCCGGGCGATGGCTACCGAGCGTTTCATGCCGGTTGAGAGATCGGACGGCAGCAGGTCGCGCATCTCCTGCACGCCCACCATCTTCAGCAATCCGTCGACGATCTCGTAAATCTGATCTTCGTTCAAATCTCGACTTTCGCGCAGGGGGAACGCCACATTCTCGCCCACCGTGAGGGAGTCAAACAACGCCCCGTTCTGAAAAACCATCGTGACTTTTTTTCGGATGGCTTCCATCTGGCGTTCAGAAAAGTCGGTGATGTCCTCGCCGGCGACGATCACCCGGCCCGAGTCGGCCTTGAGAAAACCAACAATAAGTTGCAGCGACACCGATTTACCCACCCCGCTGCGCCCCAGGATGCAGACAGTCTCGCCAGGCATGACGCTGAAACTGACACGGTCCAGCACCTTTTTGTCGCCGAAAGCTTTGGAGACTTCGCGGAATTCGATATAGGGTTGCACAGGATCGGGCATTGGGATCTTCTCGAAACTCAGTCCTCTTTCGCGGGGCCGTCAGGCCCGTTGTTTCTCAGCCTCCAACTCCTCGGGCGTATTCAGGTTGCGGAAGATGGTGGATGAAAATCCGGCGCCTTCCAATTCTTCCTGCTCGATCACGCGCGTGCGAACCTCATCGAACAATCGGTCGATCCTGTTTTGCCGCGCCTGCAAGGCGCGCTCTGCGACTACGGCAAACTCTCGCCGGTAAACAGCGCAAAGCGGCTGCCGCCGGCCGTCAGCGCGCGGAACAATCACCGCCGCACGGGGCGCGCCCCGCGCCTGGGCGAATAAATACTCCAAGAAAGTCGACGAGATAAATGGCATGTCGACCGCGAGCATCAGGTTTAATTCGGTTAACGAACCGAGCAACGCCGCATGAATTCCACCTAGGGGTCCGCAGTCACGGAATACATCTTCCACCACCGGGGCAAACCCCGCAAACCTTTCTTTACCTCCGACGATCCAGACGCCTGAGGCAACGGAACGGGCTAGATCGAGCGCACGCGCCAACAACGTGCGGCCCTGATACTCCACAAACGCCTTGTCCGTGCCCATGCGCGTGCTCTTGCCGCCGGCGAGGATGAAGACACTTTCATCGCGAGCAGAGCCGTTTTCCACGGCACGATCATACACTTTGATCCCCGGCAACTGACGCGGTAACCGCGGTTTTCCGCATCCGAAACATTTTCCACAGCGTAAGTATCTGCATCAACTTGGTTTGTCTTCCGGTCCATCCGATGACCGACACGAAAGTAACCTACCCAAGAATTCGGCGCCGGGAGATGATGGGCTTCGGGCGCTCCATTAGGCCCGAAAGTAACCATCATGCCGCAAAAAATCATGGATGTTCTTATGCTCGGGCGCTGCTCCCACGAGTTCTCCTGGCCGCGGCGCGGCACCGATGGAGACTATTACCAAGTTTGCCTGCTGTGTGCGGCCGAATACAAGTATGACTGGACCACCATGCGCCGCACCCAGCGCGTGGAGCACGCCAAGCCTGAGACCGTCGCCCGGCGCAGCCACACGCGGGAAAAGCGGCCGTCGTGGACGCCTCGCGCCCGCCGCCTGAAGCTCGACGTGGCGCTCCGCTACCGCGTCAACAACACCAGCGCGTGGCATGAGGGCACAATCGACAACCTGAGCCAGAGTGGGCTGCTGTTTCGGGGTCCACAACAGTTGCCGGTGAATGCACTGATCGAGATGGTATTTGAGATGCCGGAGGAAATCTCTGGCCAGAAGAACCGCAATGTGCTTTGCCAGGGCCGGGTAATGCGCTCCAAGAACAAGCAGGGCAAAGAAGCCGAGGATAACGAGACCGAAGATGGCACTGGCCTGCTGGCCGCCTCGATCGTCGACTATAAGTTCATCCACTAGAACATTCGGAACTGCGAACCCTCTTCCGAAGTGCTGCATCTCCTGTTCAATAATCAGCACATCCTCCCGCCGAAATCACGGATGATCTCGCCGTCCCGGTCGGCTTCGTCGTACACTCTGGAAGCACGGTGAGTGCGTTCCCATGCCACCAATCACGGCGCTCCTGCACACGAAGAATGATGGGTTACGCCTGGGGCGGGCGCTCGAAATGCTTCTTCCCTGCACCGATATTGTGATCGTGGACCATCATTCCGCCGACGCCACGCTGCGCGTCGCGCGTCAATACGGAGCCCGCGTCGTAGCGGCAGATGCCCATCCTGCCGCAGATCACTATCTTGACTTAGCGCGATACGACTGGATTCTCTGCCTCGAGCCGGCGGAATCCATCAGCGAGGGATTGCAGGCAAGTCTTTTCGAGTGGAGTGTGTTGCCGGTTCGAGCCGACACGAGTAGCGCGGCCACCGGGTCGGCTTTTTCGGTGTTCGTCAGGCAGCAGACCAGCAAAGGATGGCTGCAGCTTCCTGCTCCCGAAACCCGCCTTGTTCCACGCGACTGGACCCGGTGGGACGGACGACTTCCCGCCCGCGAACCTTCCGCGGTCGCGCTCGAAGGGGAACTGTTGCGTTTCGCCTCTCCTTGAGACGACTCATTTCCGACCTGTTGCGGCCTCGGTGCTGCTGATCACCTTGCTGCCCATTGTCCGATTGGACAGTGACTTCAGTACCTTAGTCCTCCCTGCCCCCGTCGCCTTATAATCCACTCAAGAACCAACAATACCTGCGTTCTGAGGAAGATGGCGCGGCGGTGCGGCCGCAGCTTTCTGACGAACGCTCGCGAGACTTAGTGGATCCGTTTCTTGCATCTTCGATGTTTCTCTTCGGGCTGGCCTTTGGCAGCTTTCTGAACGTGTGTGTCTATCGGATGCCCTTGGGCCTGTCGGTGGTGACACCTCGTTCTGCATGCCCAAATTGCAAGCGTCCGATAGCTTTTTACGACAACTTGCCCGTTCTGAGTTGGCTGTTTCTTGGCGGCAGGTGCCGCCATTGCAAAGTCAGAATCTCGCCGCGCTACCTGCTCGTCGAAGTGCTGACAGGAGTTCTCTTTCTCGGCTGTTACGCTTATGCCGGACTGACCGTCGCTACTCTAAAATTCTGCGTCTTCGGGTTTCTCCTGCTCGGTCTCATCTTCACCGACGCCGAAACCAAGTTGCTGCCCGACAAGCTCACGCTTCCCGGCCTTGCCCTTGGCCTGCTGTTCAGTTTGCTGGTTCCAGTGCATGACATGGCATCGCAGTTTCTGCCCGGAATGCTGAACCTGCCCTTCAGCGCAGATCTTTCCGTTCGCTTGTTTTCCCTGCTCGATTCCCTGCTAGGCGCGGCCGTGGGTGCTTCGTTTATCTACGGCGCGGGAGCGATCTACTTGCGCTGGCGCGGGGCTGAAGGCATGGGCTTCGGCGACGTAAAGCTGATGGCGATGGTGGGCGCATTTCTCGGCATGAAACTCACGATCTTCACCATCTTCGCTGGTTCGCTCGTCGGGTCGATGTTTGGCCTGACTACCATGCTCGTGGTTTGGATTAAGCGCACGCATCGTTTCACTCGCCGGCTGGAGAACCTGCAGGCGGCGCGCCGTCGCGGCTGGCAGTCCGCGCAAGTGGTCTACCGCCATTATCAAATGCCTTTCGGCGTTTTCCTGGGCGGCACGGCGTTGCTCGCCTTGTTCGCGGGCAATCAGTTCCTGAGTTGGTATGGGAGGCTCTGGTGGTAAGGATGCTGGCCAATCCCGTCCTTCTGCCCGCTGCGTTTGTGCTGGCCATCGCGGGTGGCGCATTCGTGTTCGCCATTTGGGTAATTCGCGGCTTGCGCCGCAGCATTGCCGAGGAAGCTAATCTCGATACCGCGGCCACCCCCACACTGGAAACTCTTCCACTCCACCTCTATAACACCGTCATTCAGCAACTGAAGCAGCAGAAACATGAATTACAGGTGCAGACGCTGGCTGAACAACGCCGCGCCCGCACCAGTGAAAATTTCAGTCAGGCCGTACTCTCAAATCTCTCCTCTGGCGTGCTGGTGTTCGGCGTGAACGGACTGGTGAAACAAGCCAATCCTGCCGCCAAGGAAATTCTTGGCTTTCATTCCCCATCGGGCATGAGCGTGGAAGATATCTTTCGCGGCGCCGCAATCTGCTCGGCGGACTCTTCTTCCGTCCATAGCGATGGGGCGGCATGCGCTCCCGGGCATCTCACGGAAGAAATCAATGCGGTGCTGCGCGAAGGAAGCAAATGCCGGCAGTTCGAGGCGGATTACACCACTCCAGCGGGCCGCACACTTCATATCGCAGTCACGGTTTCGCCAGTGCCGGCGGTCGATGGTGGCTTGCTCGGCGCGGCCTGCTTAATCAGCGACCGCAGCGAATTCGAACGGATCCGCCATCAGCAAGAGTTGCATGGTGAGATTTCCGCGGAGATGGCGTTGGAGCTGCGCACCTCTCTGGCCACGATCGCCGGCTACGCCCAGCAGTTGGCGCGGAATCGCGATCCGGAGATGGCTCCGCAATTGGCTGCTGACATAGCCGGCGAGGCATCGCGCCTCGACCGCCACATCGGAGGATTTCTCACCGAAAAACGCTCGGCAGCCGCGGTAGGCGGTGCCAAGGCGGCAGGACTCAACAGGTGAAGATCGCTAGTGAAGATCGAGCTCTAAATATACGTGCAATTAAAGGGTGAACCTATGAAGCGCATCACACTGATCGGATTAGCACTCGCATTGTCCACGGCCCTGCTGGCTTCTATGGCGGTCGCACAGACCGCAGCTCCGGCAACGAGTCAATCGTCCCTTGGCGACTACGCTCGCAAGATCCGTAAGGATCCCGGGACCGCCAAGGCCAAGCCCAAAGTCTTCGACAATGACAACCTCCCGACCGACGACAAGCTTTCGGTCATCGGCGAGAAGTCTGCGGACAATGCGGCGGGGGCTCCTGGTGAGGACAAGAACGCTGCTGGGTCCAACGGCGACGACGAACTTGCCAAGAAACAAGCCGGCTGGAAATCCTGGCAGACCAAGTTGAGCGCACAGAAGGATCAGATTGATCTCGCCACCCGCGAACTCGACGTGCTGCAGCGCGAATACCAGATCCGCGCCGCAGCTATGTACGCCGACGCCGGCAACCGCATGCGCAACTCGGCTGAGTGGGATAAGCAGGACGCGGATTATAAGCAAAAGATCGCCGACAAACAGAAGGCGGTTGAGGACGCCAAGTCTAAACTGGCCGATATGCAGGAGGAAGCCCGGAAAGACGGCGTTCCCTCTGCCATGGTTGACTAGACGGCGCTCGATGGGATGTAGCGTCGCGCAGCGCGCCTGCGATTCACTCAATTCGCACGACAAGAAAGCGCCGGCTCCTGAGCCGGCGCTTCTGTTTTCGGTAATCCACCCGGAAACTGGCGGCGGTTCACTCGATGGCCTTCAGGCTTTTTCGGAGCCGGAGCAGTTGTTTCACGTGATGCCGTCCATGCACAAAATGAAACTTTCTCCACTGGCTAGCGGTTAACGGCCCCAGAATTGGGTGATCGAGCAGACGACTGCTGCACCCGAACCGGGCTTCACATTGCGCGATGATCGCTTCCATCTCCACAATTTTTGCTCCCACTTCTCCCCGAACTTTCACCCCGGGCAAGCCTCTCGGACGGGTGTTCGCGGGCGCCTGGCGGCCCTCGGGCATGTGCTGGAATCCCACAACCACCAAGGTGCGCACACGTTGTTTCACAGAGGCATGGGTCACCAGCGGTTTGCCGGATTCCAACACCTTGGTGAATCCTTTTATCGTTCCGGTATAGGTCAGGTATAGATGTTCCAAAAGCTCTGCCGCGCACCATTTGTCTGCGGGGTGCCAGCCGAGTTGCTCGCTCGACAGCCCCTCAACCGCCGACTCCACAGCTTGCTTCAACTCTTCGAGGCGGGAATCCATTCCAGTACTCTCGTGTCTTGTGGCGCTTCAGGTAGAATGTTGCGCGACAATCAAAACACCACATTTATAACAGGAAGGTCAGCCATGAAGATGCGGGACTTCGTTCAGTCCGAGACCGCCGTCGTTACCGCAGTCGATGAAGACGTGATCGCTAAGGTTACTGACCCGACCCGGACAGTCTCGCGCGATGGGCACGTTCCGGCCGCAAAGGTCTTCATGGCCGCGGTCTTTACAATTACTATTCTCGCTCTGTTTGCGGGTTGCAACTCCAGCACTACAAACACGGCTCCAGCCCAGCCGGAAACCAAGCCTCCTGAACTGCTCACGGGCCGCGCGGCGTTTTATAAGACTTTTATCGCTGCCCGCAATTATGCCGCGGACGTGAAGCCCTTCCGCATCGAGTCGACACCCTCGAGCGAGAGCAATGGCCAGGATGGCAAGTCAACAATCTGGCGCATCAGCTACGCCTCGGCCGCACAACACGGCGTAAAACCTTTTTTCTGGTCGGGCAGCAACGCCCCCGACGCTCCCACTCGCGGCGTTTCGCCCGGCAATGAGGATGTCTATAACCCCGGCAACGCCTCCACTCAGGTTTTTGATCCGGCATTCCTCAAGGTGGACACCGACCAGGCTGTCGCCGAGGCGCAGAAACACGAAGGCGGCAAAATTCTCGAAAAGGATCCCACCACTCCCGTGCTCTTTGTCTGCGAGTGGAATCACAACACCAACCAACTGGTTTGGCACGTGATCTACGGGTCATCTCGCGAAACCGCCAAACTAACGGTCGCCGTCGACGCCTCCACCGGCGCCTTTATCCGCGTGGAGAAATAGGCCGCGTGGCTTTCGCTGCTGAGATGGCGGCTGCGTCCTTTTGCGTCTGAGACTCCCACAAATTTCGGATTGTCGATCGGGTAGAACACTGAGTGCGGGTTTCACTGTATTGCCAGGTGTGAGAGCGGTTGTACGATATTAGTTAGACATAGTCAAAGCAATCGGGCCAGGCAGTAATCCTGACGGTGCGGAGGCGGGGCCGTTGCCCAGACAAGCAGATCCTCAACTCGAACAGCGCATCCTGGACGCAGCCTGCCGACTGTGGTCCCGCGGGGGCGAAAAGGCCCTCACTATGCGCGGCGTCGCCAAGGCTGCCAGCACCACCACCCCCACCCTCTACGAACGTTACAACGACCGCGACGATATTCTTCGAGCTGTACGCATGCAGACCCGCACTGAACTCTTCGCAGCGCTCAGTCGCACCCGATCGCTCACGCAAGCCTGCGAGCGCTATCTCGAATTCGCCCTGGAGCATCGCCACGCCTATGAGGTTCTGTTCGACGGATTCGCGCAGCCTCCATCCCTTCACGAGCCCTGGCCTTCTTTCAACTTGATGCGTCTGCGTCTGGCCGAACGCCTGGGAGGAGATCCCCGCAAACACACTCGTCTCATGCTGTCGCTGTGGTCGCTGATGCACGGTACTGCGATGCATTTGATCCGGGGAGGTGTTGCCGGGCCGCTGCGCTCCCAGATGATTCATTCCTGTCTGGATGCGGTCGAAGCCATTGTCGTAGAAGCTGGCCGCACCAAGGGGAAGGCACGCTCCGGTCCTAAATGGCCGGCGAACCTGATCCTTGGAGAAGCCGCCCATAGCAAGGTGAACAGCGGAGAGACCAATGGCCGGACGGAATCCGGTGCAAAGCAGGTCACTCGCGCGAAACGGAAACCGGAAGTCCGGATCAATGGCGCCCGCTCTGGCGCATGATCGGTCAGGCCCGCCCGCGGCTACTGCGCGGTTTGCGCTTTCAGCCGATTAATCGCCTTCTGCGCTTCTGAAGCCTGCGGGCCGTGCGGCAGAATCTTCAAATAGCTCTCATACTCGGCGCGGGCGTCGTCCCAGATTTGCAGCTTCTCGAGGCATACAGCCAGCCGTATCGTTGCCGCCGCGTCGTTGTTTTTGTAGCGCAGGGCCTCGCGGTAGCGGTCTTCGGCCGCACGGTAATTCTGGCGTTTGAAATAGAAATCGCCAATTTCGATGTCTTTCGCGGCCTTGTGCGGATCCCAGCTACGGAGCTCGGTTATTCCGTCGCCGCCTGAGGTGGCAGCCTCTGCTTCGGCCAGGGCTGCCGAACTTTGCGGATGCGCCTTGGCGTCGTCCGTCGGAGGACTCAGGTCCATCTGCGTATCCTTGCTGGAACTCTCGCCAACGCCCGTCCCCAAATCGTCAGCCTGAACGCTGTCCGAGCGCGGGGGCGCCATACTTGGAGCCCGCTTCGCGGGGGTGTTCGCCGGAGCTGGCTGTGCCGGTGGGTCCTCCGGGAAGGAAAGATCTCGGCTCAAACCCGAGGCGTCCCGATTCTCGGCGGGAGCGGAGGGCGGCGAAGAGGGTGGCGGATTCTGCTGCGCCCGCGCCGCGACGCTCAATCCCAGAAGCAGACACAAATGCAAATAGGACCGCATGCTCCTATTTTACCGTCGTGGCTGGATTGTTTGGAAGCAATTCTGTCCGGCAATTGCGGGTGCGAACTGATAGCAAAAAAGCAGGCCGCTCAACGGGGAGGTTGTGAGCGGCCTGGTTGGCAAAGTTCTCCGGGGGAGGAGAAGTTGCTGTCGATCTATTACATCGACGAAGGATTATTCTGCCCAGTCGTCGTTGGCGTGGTCGGCTGCGTGGTGTCGCCGACCGTGTTAGTCATCAGGCGGACATCGACCCGGCGGTTGTCAGCGCGGCCTGCTGCCGTCTTGTTCGTCTCGACCGGCTTGTCCTTGCCCAGCCCGATGACGTAAATCTTGTGTGCCGGCACACTGTACTTCGAAGCCAGATACTGGATCACAGCGTTAGCGCGGCGCTGGCTCAAGTCATAGTTATAGTCAGCGGAACCCACGGAATCCGTGCTGCCCTCAAGCGCGATGATGTACCCCTTGGTGCTGGCAATCGTACCAGCCAGCTGGTCAAGAGCTTCCTTGGCTTTGGGCGTCAGATTGTCTCTGTTAAAACCGAACTTCACTGACGTTTCCGCCACGGGATGATAATTGTCCAGGTTGGCGACGGTGTTAGTCAGCACGCCTACGCGGCCGTTGGCGGCGTCAGCCGTTTGCTGCGCTGATTCCGCGGACTGGCCGGCGGCCTGGGCTTTCTGCTCCACATCTGCCGTCTTGGCATTTACGGCTGCGATGCCGGCCTGCGCCCGGGCATCGACGTCCTTGATGTCCTTGCTGTTCTTCGCAGTCATGTCGTCAAGTTCGTTGGTCTTGTTAATCAGCGGCGTGGTCTGTTGCTTCACATAATTCTTGGTGGTGCAGCCGATCGTGGCAGCCATACTGACTGCGAGGAAAATCGTTAACGAAGTGCGGGTCATATTGAAAATGCTCCTTAGATCTCTTGTCTTCATCGCGATCGGATTCTCCGTCCGCGGAATTTTATCCTCTTGCTGGTCCTGGGGGATCCCTCAATCCTTACAAGTACCCTCCTACTTTTGCACGGGACGTGCCAGATCCCCTAACCGGGAGCACTCGACATAAGTATATACATTTTCAATTAGTTGCAGCCAAAAGAGTGAAGATGCCAAAAAATGGCATTGCCCTTTAGTAACGCAAACCGCACATAGGTGGTGGAAATTTTATACAGTTGGCTGGCGCAGCAGGCCCGAACCTCAATTCCTCCGCGGCGGGGACATCAGGGGGATCGTCTCCCTCTTGTTTCTTCGATAGACCCGGAGATCGGCTTCATCGACCGTAATCACGGGCTTCCAACCGCACCGATGCTCAAGCTCCGTCATCAAATAGAATTACCTTTAGTACAGCCGCAATGGATCTCCTAGCCAAAATCCGCACCATCCCCACCGAGCCCGGCGTCTATCTCTACAAGAATGCCGAAGGCGAAGTCATCTATGTGGGCAAGGCGAAGAACCTGCGCAGCCGCGTGGCCAGCTACTTCCACGAAGGCCGCTGGGAGGACTCAAAAACCGGCACCCTGGTGCGCGAAGCCGCCGATGTCGACTACATCGTAGTCGCCAACAACAAAGAGGCGCTCGCGCTCGAGAACAATCTCATCAAGCAGCGCAAACCACGCTTCAACATCCTGCTGCGCGACGACAAGACTTACCCCTACGTGAAGCTCACGCTAGGCGAGCGCTGGCCGCGGGTCTACGTCACCCGCCGCTTGCGCAAAGACGGCAGCGTCTACTACGGTCCCTACTTCCCTGCCAATCTTGCCTACCGCATCGTCGACCTGATCCACCGTAATTTCCTGATTCCTTCATGCAAGGTCGATCTCACTCGCTTTCATCCGCGCCCCTGTCTGCAGTATTACATCAAGCGCTGCCTGGGCCCGTGCGTGAAGGATTTGACCACGCCCGACGCTTATCAGGAAGCGGTCCGCGACGTGAAGCTGTTCCTCGAAGGCCGTCCCACAGACTTGAGCCGCTCGCTGCACGAGCGCATGGAGCAGGCGGCCGCGGCCGAAGAATACGAGCGCGCCGCCCGCTATCGCGACCTGATTTCGACCGTCGAGCAGTTGCAGGAGCGCCAGCGCATAGCAGCCGCAGAAGGCGACGACGCCGACGTCTTCGGTTATCACTATGAAAACGGAATGCTGGCCGTGAACCTGTTTCACATGCGCGGCGGCCGCGTAGTCGACCGCCGTGAATTCTTCTGGGAGGATCTGCCGGAGTTCGAACTCCCTGCGGGAACAGAAAATGCGCAGACAGAAAAAGAGCATGCGGAGACGGGAACGGAACATGTGGGGACGGACGCCTTCGTGAGCCTGCCCCGAGCGGAGCCGAGGGGTCCAGCCGAGCGCAGCGAGCCTGCTTCTTCTACCACGGACGCCTTCAACCCCGGTGAGTTCTTCTCAGCTCTGCTAAAGCAGCTCTACATCGGCCAGCCCTATGTGCCACGCAATCTCTACGTGCCGGTAGATTTCGAGGATCGAGAAGAGTTAGAAGACTTGCTTTCCGACCAGGTCGCGGGCGAGAACACCCGCACTGCCCGAGTTCATATTCTCGTCCCGCAGCGCGGCGATAAGCGCTCGCTCCTCGATCTCGCAGGCACCAACGCCAAGCAATCCTACGATCAACGTTTTCGGGTGCTTAAGCCCAATGCCAAGGCCATCCAGGAAGAACTGCAGGATGTGCTCAGTCTGCCTGAAGTTCCGAAGCGCATCGAATGCTTCGATATTTCCCACATTCAAGGCGCGGAGACGGTCGCTTCGATGGTCGTCTGGGAAGACGGCAAGATGAAGAAATCGGATTACCGCAAGTTCATCATCCGCACCGTCGAAGGCGTTGACGATTTCGCCTCCATGCGCGAGGTGGTCACGCGCCGCTACAAACGTCTGCAGCAGGAAGAAAAGCCCATGCCGAGCCTCGTCCTGATCGACGGTGGCCTCGGCCAGCTGCACGCGGCAGCCGAAGCGTTGGATTCGCTTGAGATCATCAATCAGCCGCTCGCCGCCATTGCCAAGCGTGAGGAAATTCTCTACGTCTACGGGCAGGAGAAAGATCCGATCGCGCTCGATCATCATTCGCCGGTGCTGCACTTGATTCAACTCATTCGCGACGAAGCCCACCGTTTCGCCGTAACCTTCCACCGCAAGCGCCGGCAGATGCGCGACCGCTCGACCGAACTGTTGGAGATCCCCGGCGTAGGCGAGAGCACAACTCGTCGGCTTCTCGAGCACTTCGGCAGCGTGCAGGCGGTAAAGCAGGCAGACCCGTCGGCGCTGTCGGCGGTTGTGACCCGTGTGCAGGCGGAAGCGATTAACCATCACTTTCGGAAATAGTTGAGGCTCGCGAAACCCTGGACAGCAAGCTTCTATCCCCTATGCACGCGGCAACTGAGGAAGCGCGTCAAAGTGCGCGTCGCGGGCGCACAGCACGAGCGAATGCTGCAGCACGAGCGCCGCGATCCACATATCATTCGTCGGCAAGGGAGTACCTTGCTTCCGCAGTTGACGGTAAACAGCGCCGTAATGGTGCGTTGTCTGCTCATCGGCGTAGAGCACGCCGACGCCGGGCTTCATCAGAAAGCGGCGCAGGACAGCCTCGTTGCGCGGTCCCGGGCTACCCAAAACAAGCCTGCCCACGGCAAATCCAGCGCGCAGTTCTCCCAGCACAATGAACGGCAACCAGACTTCATCGGCCAGTTCAACCGTTTCGACAACCGACGCAGTGCCCCGGCACAGGTCGGTGTAGCGGTTCGTGTCGAGCGCCAGCCTCACCGCCACATCTCTTCGTCAATGGTATCCTGCGCGGCTAACGCGCTATCGAATGCAGGATCTTTGCGCCAGGTGCCTGCGATGTCGGCGAGATCGCGCTGCCGCTCGCGTTCGCCAGTAACACCAGCACCGCGGGCCAGAGCTTCGATCGCTACCTCATTCAGGCTTTTGCCCCGCCCACGGGCGGCCCTGCGAAGCGCCCTGTCCAAACTATCGGGTACCTTGCGGATGGTGTACTGCATGCATCCATTGTAGGCGATGCAGGCATATAATGCAAGCGCAACTTTCCCAGTGCGAAGAAACGCGAAGGTAGGAGATTCTGGAGAGCAGTTTACGAACGTCAGTAGGGGAACTGAAGGGACGGGAGGGAACATTTTTGCTACATTCATCGCAGATCAAGGATGAGAGGGTGGGATGCCATGAGAGTGCAGGCGAGCAACGGCACCGTCATCATCACCGGTGCTAGCCGCGGGATCGGGGCCGCAACAGCCAAGCTGGCCGCCGCGCGCGGATTTTCGGTCGCCGTCAACTTTGCCACTAGCAGGGCCGAAGCGGCTGCGATTGCCGAAGAGATTATTGCTGCCGGCGGGCGCGCGTGTCCAATTCAAGCCGACGTCGCTCGTGAAGAAGACGTCATCCGTCTCTTTGAAACGGTCGAACGCGAACTAGGGCCGATCAAGGCGCTAGTCAACAACGCCGCCATTACCGGCGGATTTTCGCGCGTCGAATCAGTGAGCGCAAAGACGCTGAAGCAAGTGATGGCAGTCAATGTTACCGGCGCATTCCTGTGCGCCCGCGAAGCCGTGCGCCGCATGTCAACCCTCCGCGGCGGAGCCGGCGGCGCGATCGTAAATATTTCCTCGCGCGCGGCCCGGATAGGTTCCGCCGGAGAATGGGTGCACTACGCTGCGTCCAAGGGCGCGATCGACAGCTTCACGATTGGCCTGGCGCGTGAAGTTGCAACCGAAGGAATCCGCGTAAACGCAGTCGCTCCGGGGCTAATCGACACAGGACTGCATGCCGCCAACGGCGCGCCCGACCGATTGAGTCGGTTGACGTCCACCATTCCCATGCAAAGGCCAGGCACCGCACTCGAAGTTGCCGAAGCAGTGCTCTGGCTGCTCTCCCCCGCCGCTTCTTACACGACCGGAGCTATTTTGGAGGTCGGCGGCGGCCGCTAATCCTCATCCGGGGAACCTCTTCCCTGTTTCTCTGCTGCACATTTTCCCGTAGGTAGGCTTTGATCTTCTCGGGCAAGCGCGAGGTGTGCAGAATGTCGCGCAGCAGCGGCGGGGGAAGCCCGCGGGAAAACTCCAGGGCGCGGGCCAGCGGCGTGTGCGGACTCCGCAGCAGCGCCAGGCGAATCTCGCGTCGCAGCGACCACTTGGGGTGATGGCATACGGCTTCGACAAAAGCTGCGCCCGCGTTTGGGCGCAAGACCGCCCTTGTGACCGCAGCTTCGGTCAGCCGCGCATTTTCGAGCGCCGTGTGCGCCACGCGAGGTTCCTTGTCGAGCAACAACGCCGCGGCGACTGTTTCCGAGGCGCGGCGCGCCAACATCAGGCGCTCTCCCAGCGTCACTGAGGGAAGGCGGGTCACGAGCTGTTCCGCAGCGAAATGTTTCAGATCGGCCGCCACTGAAGGCCTCAGCCCAAACTGCATGAGATCGCCAGTATAGAAATGGCGAAGCAGACGGAGCGCCAGGTGTCTGGGTGTGCGCGGGTAAGCCGCAAGGGCAACACACACCTTACGAGACTTCAGGGCGGCAGGGTTCTGTCCAAGTTGTTCGAGAGTTTCTGGCGGCAAGTCGCGACGTTCGAGCAGAGCCAGAACAAGGTCTTCACTCAACGGAAGGGTATGCTCAGCGGCAGAGGAAACGGCAGTCGTGTCCGACAGCGAGCCTTCAGACCGCCCAGCCCCGGGCAATAGCGCACGCTCCTGTTGCATCTCTTCCGAATCCATAAATGAATCAGGCGCTCACCCAGGCTTCCGGGCCATCTGCAATGCACCATGCACCGGATCGACCACTTCGGGATTCAATACGACGTCTGGATTCGCCGAGCGCACCTCATTGTAGAAAAGTTCGCGAATCATCGCCGCGTGACGAAAGACGCCGCCCGCCATGGCCATCGGGACAGCCGGAGTGGGGACAACCGAAGAATGTTGCGCGGGAAAAAGCCGGAGTAGGACGATCCCGGCAAGCTGTGCCAGTTCACCGGACGCATCCGCGATAACCTGTCGTGCCACGGCATCCCCAGCTTTCGCCGCAGCTAAGACGGCGGGAAACAGAACCGCGAAGTCCGGGGTCGCGTTAGCCGCGCGCGCCAACTGTGGAAGCGACGTCAGGCTCCAGGCAGTCTTCAGTTCGGAGAAAAGTCGCCCGGCGGGCCATGATAGATCGTGCTCGGCTTCATCCTCTCCAACCTCATCGGCCGAGCGTAGCACAGCCCTGACTGCCCTGACGCCGATCCAGTGGGCCGATCCTTCGTCAGAAATTGCGAACCCCCAACCTCCGGCACGGGCAACTTTTCCTTGCGCATCTCGGCCGAAGACAATCGAGCCGGTCCCGGCGATAACAATCACGCCCGGTCCCTCGCCGAAGGCCGCCGCCAGCGCAATCTCCATGTCGCCCACTACTTCAATTTCCCCGGTAACAATCTCGGCAACCACCTTGCGCACCGTGCTTGCGATTTCCGCGCGCCCGGCACCCGCGGCGCCAATGCACGCACGCAGCACTTGCTGAGGATTAATTTTTGCAGCGAGGCAGGCCTCGCGTATGGCTTGTTGCAGCGTTTCGCGGGCACCAGCCTCGCCTACACGCGTGATGTTGCTGCCGCCGGCCGTAACCGTTGCGAGGAGCGAAGATTCGTCGCCCACTACGCACGTTGTCTTGCTACCGCCGCCATCAATGCCCAGATAGTAGGCCACGCGTTAGTTCTATCACAGGGAAAGTTTGAGTTCTCGCGAGTTCGCTGCCGGAAACTGCGGAGGCAGATCTCCTGCCATGTCTATAAAGACTCACTCGCGCCGCGGCCTGATTGACGCCATAATTTGAAAGCGAAACTTTCGTAGGCGAAGACTGTCCAGCGGCAGGACGAATGGGTCTCGACAAACTCGATCTCGCGATTATCGCGCTGTATTTGATAGGAATCACCCTGTTCGGGCTGCGCTTCCGCAAGCGTCACCGCTCGCTGCGCGATTATTTTCTCGCCGGACGAGACATTCCCTGGTGGGCGATCGCGCTCTCCATCGTCGCCGCCGAGACCAGCACCCTCACCATCATCAGCATTCCCGGACTTGCCTATGACACGAACCTCACTTTCCTGCAGGTGGTGATGGGATATTTGGTAGGCCGCGTGGTAATCAGCCTCGTGCTGCTGCCGCAATATTTTGGTGGCGATCTTTACACTGCCTACGAGCTGATCGAACGCCGTTTTGGGCGCGGGTTGCGCTCGGTCACGGCGGGACTTTTCTTATTGACACGCGCGGCCGCAGAGGGCGTCCGCGTCTACGCCGTGTCGATCGTGGTCTCGATTGCGCTCGGCACAGGCGAAGTAGCTTCGATCGCCATCATCACTGCATTGACGCTCATCTATACATTTGAGGGCGGCCTGGCCGCGGTGATTTGGACCGACGTGGTGCAGACCGCGATCTATGTTGGCGGAACCCTGGTCGGATTGGTGACCATCCTGCATCTTGTGCCGGGGGGATGGACGGCGATTCATGCTGCGGCCGCAAGCGCGGGCAAACTGCAGGTGTTCGACTTCCGGCCCAACTTCTGGCTGCCTTACACATTCTGGGCGGGTGTGATCGGCGGAACCTTCTTCATCACGGCAAGCCACGGCACCGATCAACTCATTGTCCAGCGCCTGCTGGCGGCGCGCGGGCAGAAGCAGTCCACGGTAGCGCTGCTCTCGAGCGGAGTGGCAATCTTGTTTCAGTTTGCTCTCTTCTTGATTGTGGGCGTAATGCTGTGGGCGTTCTATCGCGTGCCCTCGGCAAACTTTGGAAAGCCGGATCGAATTTATCCCACGTTCATCGTCAGTCAAATGCCGCACGGAATCTCCGGACTGCTGATTGCCGCGATCCTGGCGGCTGCCATGTCGAATCTGAGCGCGGCGCTGAATTCGCTTTCTTCGAGCACAATCATGGACTTTCTCCTGCGCTTGCGCCCAAAGACCGATGAGCAGACGCGCATGAAGTTCTCGCGGTTGGCGACTTTTTTCTGGGCGATGGTACTTTTCGGGCTCGCAGTTCTGGCGGTGCAAAAAGTGGGACGCGTGGTTGAGGTCGGGCTGCAGATCGCCTCTGTAGCGTATGGCGCGCTGCTCGGAGTTTTCCTGCTAGGAGTTCTGACCCGCAAAGCCAACCAGGGCGGCGCGATGGTCGGGATGCTGTTCGGCTTCAGCACAGAACTGTATTTGTGGAAAGCGCATGTCCCTTGGACCTGGTGGGTAATGATTGGAACGACCGTGACGTTCGTCGTGGGATACATAGCAAGCCTGTTTCAACCAGAGCATCCAAAGAAAACCGACTCCTCTGACGTATACTGACACCCTTCCATCATGCCGGAACTCATCCAGCGAACCACTGCGCGTCCGGAGTTGGCCCGTGAGCTGGGAGTGAGTCATGCCTCTGCGGTTGTCGTAGGCACAATCATTGGCAGTGGAATCTTTCTGGTTCCCAGCGAGATGATCCAGGCCGTAGGTTCTGCGAAGCTGGTGTATCTGGCTTGGCTGGTCGGCGGCATTCTGTCTTTCTTCGGCGCGCTCACCTATGCCGAACTCGGCGCCATGAAGCCGCAGGCGGGCGGAGAATATGTTTATGTCCGGGACGCCTACGGTCCGCTGGGCGGCTTTCTTTATGCATGGACGTGGTTCGTCATCGCGAAACCTGCGTCTGTCGCCACGATCGCTACCGGTCTGGT
>Ga0307478_10000859_pt1 | contig 28778 bp, 20 predicted proteins | sample atmos_gasesECM4C_2_FD_203713 | JGI IMG/M metagenome (GOLD analysis project Ga0307478, IMG submission 203713) | Hardwood forest soil microbial communities from Morgan-Monroe State Forest, Indiana, United States - atmos_gasesECM4C_05 | ecosystem: Environmental > Terrestrial > Soil > Temperate...
ATTCAACGGCCTTCTTGACTGCCTCGCGCCCGTTTACAGCCTCGCCGCACACTTCCCAACCAGGGTGCGATTCGAGCATGGTGCGGACACCACGCAACGCGGACTTGTGGTCATCAGCAATGAGGATACGTTTTGTCACGGAGGGGCTCGGTTCCCCTCCGAGTATATGACGTAGCGTCGTGATCGCAATACGGGCTACGTGGTAGTTTGTACTACCAAAGCTCCTTAGTCTTGGTTAGGAATTCAAAAAATGCAGTCCTGATCTGATGCCCATCTTGACACTGGTCCTCAACAGTTCCCGCGCGAATTGCAGCCGCTCAACGGGCACGCTGGGCACGCTGGAAGAATCGGCTGGACAGCACTCGCCGCACACGGTAGGAGATCTTGTTAGAAAAATGGTGCCATCCCTACGGTGAGTGCGGAACGAAGAGACAACACATCGCTCACGCACCTTTCGGAAATATCTTCTGAACGTCTCCCATGGCTGGACCTCGGGAGAAAACACCTCTCACCATAACTTGAATAATCATTTGGATGCAGACCTCAAGAATTATGGGTGGTTTTGTTCTGATTCCGTAATAGCCAGGCATCTGACCCATAGAAGAGTGGATGCCACAGCTAGAGGGTTATCATGCGAGATATGAGCGCGCCGAAGAGCTCTTCGTCGCTTGCCGCACACCTGCGGTGAGACAAATATCGGTTTTCATCGAACTCCGCAACCGTTAACGGGAGAGACTGAATCCGCTCCTTGCGGTGCTGGTTGGCGATGCGAACAATCTCAACCTACCGTAAGGTGGGCGGTAAGCGCGCACTCGGCCTACCGTCCTCAAGCTGCCCTGATTACTGTTGAAAGATCGGCGTCTCCAACAATGTCGGTGGCGTCAAGACGTTTTCCAGCACACTGCCGCACGCGTTCTCGGAGTTGTGAGTGCAACCGCCCGATTGCTGCATTCCAGCCTGCACCGCAGGTGTCGTTAGTTGCTTATGTGGTGCAGAACTACTCCGGGTGCGGGAGCCCAATCCGGCGCAACAAGTCGGCGTAGCGGGGATCGGAACGAATCGGGTCCCAGAAAGGGTCGATTGCGAGATACAGCATGCCCACGGAACGTTCCTCGTAACCTTTTTCCAGCATTCGGAAGGCTTCGTCTTTCTCGCCGAGGCCCGCATAGATCGTTGCCAGTTGATAGAAATCGACATAAATGTGCGAAGATAGCCCTTCAACTTCTTTGGCGATCTTCAGCGCATCGGCTCGCCTCCCCGCGACGGCGTAAACCCAACCCAGACCGTCTGCTACCAGCTGATTCTCCGCTGCGACAGCCTTGTCCGGTTCCGCGATTCTGTCGTACTCGGCAAGCGCTTGCGCGTACATCCCTTTCATCGCGTAGGACCAGGCCAACTGAGCGCGAATGAATGCGGCGTTTGGATAAAGATCGAGGGTTTTCTGGAAGTGGGGGATCGACTCATCGAATCGGCGCATGACTAAGTACGCGTGCCCAATACCGCCCAGGGTTTGGGTTGAGATGGGGTCAAGCTCCTGCGCTCGTTTTAACTCACTGATCCCTTCCTCAAATCGGATTCTCGTAAGCAGGCATTCGGAATACCGGTGATGCGAGACAGCACTGTTGGAGTTCAGTTCAATAGCTGCCTTGAATTCTCGCTCGGCAGTTGGCCAGTCCCAATCGTAGAACCACTCCGCATAGGCCAGTGCGGCGTGGGCCTCGCCTAACATAGGATCCAGTTCCAAGGCCTTCATGGCTGCCGCTTTCGCCTTCGGAAGTGTCTCGCCGGGAGAAACATAGTTTAGTCCGCCTCCCAGCCAATTGTAGGAATCCGCCAGACCCACGTATGCCATCGCGTAGCTTGGGTCTTTATCGATGGCCTGCTGAAAATACTCCAAGCTCTTTTTAAGTCCTTCGGCGGTGCTTTGGTTCGCGAGATAACGGCCCTTCAGGTAGAGCTGGTACGCCTCAGGGTTAGTTGCCGATGACTTCGCCAGACGGGTCTTATCTTCACTGCTCAGCCGAAGCCGCAGATTTCCAGATATAGCACTTGCGATTTCCTGCTGCACCGACGCGACGTCCGCGAGCTTTCGGCTGTATTGCTCCCCCCAAAGCTGTTTGTCCTCATTGGCATCCACGAGTTCAGCGCTGATCGAGAGGTCGTCGCCTCGTTGCAGGACTCTTCCCGTGACTAACGCCTCCACTCCCAGTTCCTTCGCCACCTTTTGCGGCTCGATTTCGCGCTTCTTGTAACGGAAGGCCGACGTGCGTGAAATCACTTTGACATTCGGGAGCCCCGCGAGACGGTCAATGATGCCCTCAGTGATCCCGTCGCTCAGGTATTCCGTGTTGGGATCACCATTGGCGTTGGCGAAAGGTAATACTGCGACCGAGTTAATGCGGGTGTGCGTGCTGCCGCGAAAGTAGAACACGCCCACCCCAATCAGCGCGACGAGGGATACCAACGCTAAGGCACTCATCGCTATTGTCCGGCGTGACCAGCGAGGAATGGGAGCACCAGCCGCGGTGGACTTCCCGCTCTCCGTGTCCCTCTTCAATCGTCGGAGGTCGGTTCGAATTTCGGAGGCATGCTGGTAGCGCAGGTTCCGATCTTTCTCCAGACACTTCGTAACAATCCGTTCCAGTTCGATTGGAAGATCGGGATTGAGTCGGACTGGGGGAACCGGAGCGCGGTTCAGAATCGAATCAAAGATCACTCCCGACGTGTCCCCACGAAACGGGAGCGCACCGGTCGTCATTTCGTACAGCAACGCGCCGAACGAGAACAGGTCGGTGCGAGTATCAAGTTCCTTGCCCTTGATCTGTTCGGGAGACATATAGGCGACCGTGCCCAGCGTCGATCCTGGACTGGTAAGGTTCTCCTCCGAGCCGACGGTTGAGGCGTTCATGGCAACGCTCTCCGGCTTGAGCGAGACCTTGGCGAGCCCGAAATCCAGAATCTTCGCCTGACCTCGGTTGGTGACGAAAATATTCGCGGGCTTGATGTCCCGGTGGATGATGGCCTTCGCGTGAGCGGCGTCTAGTGCGTCGGCGATCTGAATGCTTAGGTCAAGCACCGTTTCGATCTCCAGCGGCTTGCCGGCGATCCGGTGCCGGAGCGTCTCGCCATCGAGCAACTCCATGGCGATGAAAGTTCGTCCGCTGGACTCATCGATTTCGTAGATCGTGCAGATGTTCGGATGGTTCAACGAGGATGCAGCTTTGGCCTCGCGCTGGAAACGGGCGAGTGCCTGGGCGTCATTGGCGAGTTCGTCGGGAAGAAACTTGAGGGCGACGTGGCGATCGAGCTTCACATCCTCAGCCCTGTAGACGATGCCCATCCCGCCACCACCAAGCTTTTCCAGGATGCGGTAGTGCGAGATGGTTTGCCCAATCACTGGAGCAGAATCCTACGTACGCGAGAAAGCCAAGTCAATGAATGTCAACAGCTTGGCGCTCGAAGGATTACAGCTCGTCTCATAAATGGTTGCCCTCGCGCGCAGGTTTGTATCAGGGCACGCCTTTCAGCTGTGCCGCCAACCGCTGCAGCAATACGGGGTTTTACAGACTGCGGAATAACGACTGTAGCGCCGGCGTCCCGCCGGCTGTCGCGAGAGCCGGGGTCCCCGGCAAGTGTTTTTGGCTTGCTGGGGTGGGAGGGCATCTTGCCCTCGCCGCTGCCTGGTGACAGCTATTGAAATATCGCGAGTGCCATTTCAATCGCGTTCGTTGCGATGGACTGGGGCAGAGGGAAAGATCGCACCAAGAGGAGACCGATCCACCCGACTGCGCGACGATGAGTGCGTCGCCCCCTGCCCCACTTACTAACCGAGTAGCATGCTCATGTTCTTGGTCATTACTACCGCATTCAATTCCTGTTGAGCATTGTTGAAAGCCCCAAGCTCGCGTGGCGGAAGTGGCTGCGGATTCAGCGAAACGTTCTGCCCGGGGTTCGCCAGCGAGTTGATAAGCCCAAGCTCGCGTGGCGGAAGCGGCTGCGGATTCAGCGAAACGTTCTGCCCAGGGTTCGCCAGCGAGTTGATAAGCCCAAGCTCGCGTGGCGGCAGCGGTTGCGGATTCAGCGAAACGTTCTGCCCGGGGTTCGCCAGCGAGTTGAAAAGCCCAAGTTCGCGTGGCGGCAGTGGCTGCGGATTCAGCGAAACGTTCTGGCCGGCCGATCCCTGCTGCGAGTTGAACTCTACGGGCGATCCGGGTGGTAGCGGTTTCGGATCATATGCGAACTGGTCAAAAGCAGTGGAAAAATTCGAGAATGAGATGTTATTCATTTTGAACTCCTGAACCCTCTGTTGCGGTTCAATCAAGTTATCGACCAGCCGGATTCAGAGTTGCTCGAACTCGCAATCTCCCACGCGCAGAGAGATTTGCCCGCCGCCCCATTCCACTGCGGTCTGTGCGATTCAGCAGAGTAACGTCAGCATCCCACCGTCCTCCTGTACGAAAACCAAAAGGCGTGATACGGTCGCCGGCATGAAAACCGCACTCGTCACTGGCACCAGCACAGGCATCGGCCGTGAAACCGCGCACCATTTCGCCCGGCAGGGCTATCGTGTCTTCGCCGGGGCACGCAACCCCGATGCCGTCGAGCGACATGCCAACATCGTTCCCAAGCGGCTCGATGTAGACCACGACGGCAGCGTGCGCGTCTGCGTCGCCGAAGTACTCAGCGAGGCGGGCAGCATCGACGTGCTGGTCAACAATGCCGGCGTGGGCTTCGGCAGTGCCTTGGAACTGGCATCTCTCGAGCGCGTCCGCGCCCTGTTCGAGACCAACTTCTATGGTGCGGTCCGCATGATGCAGGCCGTTCTCCCCTCTATGAGGGAACGGCGCAGCGGCACCGTCGTCAATGTCACATCCGTGATGGGGCGCATCACCCTAGGCTGTCATGGCTTCTATGCCGCCACCAAGTTCGCCCTGGCGGCGGTCAGCGAGTCGTTGGCCATCGAGGCACAGCCGTTCGGCATCCGCGTAGCCATCATCGAGCCCGGAGTCATCCTGACGCCAATTTGGGGCAAGGCGGAATCCCTTATGCCCCCCGACCATCCGTATCAATTGGCATTCCAAAGACTGATGCGCCTGTTTGAGTCGCAACTCGACGGCGGCACCCCGGCCGACGTCGTCGCCCGGGCAATCTACGATGCGGTCCAGGAAGGCGGCACAAAACTTCGCTATCCCGTGGGCCCCGACGCCGTCGCGCTTGTGCAAGCCCGCGACCGCATGACGCCCGGGGAGTGGGTCGAACTCTTCAGCGAACCCGACGATGATCGCTTCCAGGCGCGAGCCGCCGAAGCATTCGGAGTCGATCTCTACAATCGGCCGTCGCTCTACAAAAGATCGGCCGAAGTCGAAGGTGCAGAATCTCGGGAGATCGCATGAGCGCGAAAAATGCCGCACAGGCCGAACTGATTCTGCGCTTGTATGAACTGCGTCGCGAAACTTTGATGCGCGAGGCTCGCAGTTTCGTCGGCGGTTCCTTTCTTCCCCAGTCCGACGACGAACTCGTCGCCATCGTCACCAAGGGCGGCAGGGAAACCGGGTTCGTTCTCCAGGTCTACGGTTACTGGGACATGGTCTGCGCCTTCGTGCTGCACGGCATGCTCAGTGAACCGCTGGTGTACGACACTTGTCAGGAGATGTACTTTCAATTCGCAAAAATCCATCCTTATTTGAAAGGCTTCCGCCAGAAAATAAGCCTTCCTGAATGGATGCAAAGCCTGGAAAAAGTAGCGGCCGGTTCGCCTCGCGGACGCAAGCGCCTGGCGTTAATGCGCGCCAATCTCGAACAGATGGGAAAACTCAAAGCACAACAAAAATAGCCGCAACCGCATTTGCCGGAAGCAGGGCTCAGAAGCTCTCATAAAACCAAGTTCATAAGCATGGCCATGAGCGATTCTCGCGAAAGAGATTTCGTGACGTCGCGGAGCGATGCTTGAAAGTAGCCCGGCGCTTCAGCGCCGGGTTGGCTGGTGAATAAGACGCGTCCCGGTAGGGACGCCTGAAACAGTCTGCCGACCTCTCAACCGTGCCTACGGTTGCCATCGCTCGCCCCCCGCTTCAAGTGGCGGGCTATTTTCAGCGGGGTGCCCCAGGTTCGCGTCCGTTCTTTGGACGCTAACCTGGGACGAGAACCATCTCCAGACTCTAGCCCACGCGCAGCTTTCGCAATTGAGGCTAGCTCTTTATCCGATTTCAGAATTCAACCGACCGACGACTTACTTCTTTACCGTCGATTGATGGCTGGCGACACACTGCCACTTGCCGTTCGGCATCTTGGTCCAGGTGTCGGTGAAGCGTTCATTGGCATCGAGCGGCTTCCCCGATGAATCTGTGCCCTTGCCGCGAAACGTGCCCATGGCGACCGCGGTATCGCCAAAGACCATCACCTTCACGTCGCCGTAGTCGGCGGAAGTGTATTTCGTCGCTTTGGCCTCAGCGATCGATTCGGCTCGATTGCTGACCGTGCCCGCCGACGAAGTGTTCGTGAAGCCATCCGCCAGAAGCGGCTCAATCAGTGCCACGTTGTTGGTCTGCTGCCCCTTGAGCCATTGTTGCTCGAGATCGGCAACCGCCTTTTCCGTAGCCGCATTCTTCTGCGCCTGCGACCACGTCGCACTCGCCATGACCACCACAGCCACCACGCACCATGGGACGATTCTTTTCATAAACCCTCCTTGGTTGCTTTGTAATTTTCTGTGGAAAGTACCCCTGCCGTCGGGCCATTTGATACCCACTGCCTGATTTTTTCAAGCGAGGCTCACAAGGATGGTGATCGCAGATGTCGCCGAGACAAGAAATAACCCCCGAGGCATTGAGGCGTTCGTCGGGGGTCATCGAGGCACAGCCCGTCACCTGTCTTGTGTGACCTGTTACCTGTAACCTGTAATCTACTCTTACTGCACCACTAGCACTGCGGTCGTGGTCTGCACCACGCTGCCCGCAGTCGCGGTTACGGTAATCGGATAAGTTCCAACGGGCGTCGGTGTCTCGATCGTCATCATCGCCACACCCGACTTCGTCACGTCGGCCTGCGCCACCGCGCTCACCGTAACCGTCGCCGGGCTCGGCACGGCTGCTGGCGCGGTGTACATGCCGGTTGCATCGATGGTGCCCGCGGCCGCGCTCCCGCCCGTCGCCCCGTTTACTTGCCAGGTCACTGCGGTATTCGCCGACCCGCTCACCGCCGCCGAGAACTGCTGCGTCTGCGACGGAAACTTGCTCGCCGTAGGCGGACTCACACTGACGCTCACTCCACCACCGCCGCCACCTCCACCGCCACCGCCCGATCCGCCACACGACAGCAGCGTCAGAGCCCCGGCTATCGCGAGCAGCAATCCAATCCATCGCCCCGTCCGTCTCTGCGGCCGGCGCGCAAAGCCGCCCACTACGATTCCCACTCCCGACACCCACAGCAGGAACGGCGCGCTTGCCCCCCGATTCTGGGCGATCGGCCGAATCGCCGCTTTCCCGGGTCCAGCCGTCGTGATCGTGAGGGTCACCGACTGCACGCCGTTCGCTCCCGACGCCACCGTCGGACTCGAACAATTCGCCGCCATCGGCAGTCCCGAGCACGTGATACTCACTTGTCCTGGGAACGTCGTCGACCCAACCGGAGTGACCAGCAACGTGTAGTTCGCGTTCTGTCCAGCAACCAGGCTCACCTGCCCCGTGCTGTTGCTGATCGTGAAAGTGAACAGCGAATTGAAGGTTGCCGACGCCACGTGGGCCACATGCGCCGCATCGGTCCCCGCGCCGTTCACGTTGAAGATGTAAGTCTGCGCCAGGCTGCTCTGCGTCGTCACCGTAAACGAAGCGCCTGCCACCGTCGGCGTCACCGAAGACGGCGCGATCGTGCATGTCGGCGGCGCGCCCGTCCCGCAGGTCAAGTTCACCGCGCTCGCGTATCCATTCACAGCTTTCAGCGTGCCGGTGAAGGTTGCCGGGTGGTTCACGGTCGCCGACTGTGGCGAGTTCGTGATGGCCAGAGTGTAGTCGGGCGCCGGCGCCGCCACCGTCACGTTCACGCTCTGCGTCTTGGGCGCCGGAGCCCCCGGCGTCGTCGCCGAAATCGTGATTCCCGTGGTGCCCAGCGCTGCTCCCGCCGTGGCCGTAAAGGTCAGCGTCACCGTCGTCGGCAGCGCGGAAACCGACGCGCCCGGTGAGAAGTTGCACGTGACTCCAGCCGGCATGGTCGCTGGGCAAGACAACGTGACCGCCGAGTTGAACGCTCCCACTCCCGACACCAGCAGTGCTACACCCGCAGAAGTATTTCCTGGCTGCACCGACACACTCGTGGGCGAGGGCGTTCCCAGCGTGAAATCGACAACATGCAGCGTCACCGCCGCGTCGTGCGTGGTCGTGCCCGCGTCTGTTCCCACGGCGTGAACGTTGAATAGATAATCCTGCGCCGTCCCCCCAGCCGTTACCGTGAACGCCGCACCCACGGCCGTCGGTGTCACACTCGCTGGCGATGGCGTGCAGGTTGCCGGCACGCCCGTGGTTCCCGCCGCACAGCTCAAATTCACCGCGCTCGCGTACCCATTGACCGCCGTCAGCTTCCCGTGGAAGATCGCACTCTGGCCAGGAAAAATCGTCTGAGGTGAATCCGAAATCGCAATCGAGAAATCTGGAGTGTTCGCCGCCAGCATGTCAAATTGCCAGATACCGCGCCCGTAGGTCGATGCCCGCAGCAGCTTTTTGCCTCCGCTGTTGAACAAGCGCAGTGCGGTCACCGGCACGTTGGGCAGAAATCCCGAGACTCCAAGTCCCTGCGCCGGACCCACTTCTGCCCAGTTCGCGGCGGCCGTGCTGCTCGAGAAAACACCAACGTCGGTGCCGGCATAGATTGTGCCCGAATCGATCACCAGCGCATCCGCCGGCGCATTGGGCAAGTTGGCGCTGAAGTCCGCCCAGCTCGTGCCCGCGTTCGTCGTCTTGAAAATATGCCCCGCATTGAAGCCCATCACCGCCACGTACGCCGTCTGCCCCGTCCCGTCCGCCGGATCAATCGCAATCGCCGATACCGGATACTCGTTGGGATTGATCGAGCTCGTCCGGTCCGCCATCAGCGCCGTGCCCGCATTGGTCGTGACGAACACTCGCCCATCGGCCGGGTTCGTCTGGCCGCCGAATCCGTCCGTCCCGGCGTACACCACTTTCGAATACCCGTTGGCGTCTTTCGGCCCGCCCGCCGCCAGCGACCGCACCAGGTTGACCTGCGTCCCGTCGCAGAGGCTGTTTATTCCCGAGTCGAAGTTGTTGCTCAATACGCTGTACGTCCCGCTCGTGCTCGTGGCGGGACCGCCGCGCCACACCCGGCACGTCCCCACGATCAGCTCCGAAGGCGCCTGCGGATCGAGAATGTAGGGAAAATAAAACGCCCCATCGTCGTTCCCCAGTTGCGCGCTGGTCACCACCTGCGTAAATCCAAACTCGTTGCAGTTGATACCCGAACCACAATGATTGATGCCCAGCGTTTGTGATCCCGGCGGGCTGTCCGGGCCCGACGTGTACCAGTCCGTTGGGTTCGCCGGGCTGATCGCGTTGTAGCCGCCGTCGCCCCCGAGCACGTTGATCCACGACGTGCTCGTCGTGCCCGATCCCGTGGCCGGCGACCCGTTGTCCTGGGTGCCGCCGAGCAACGTGTTCGCGTCCGTCGGATGCTCCGAAAACGACACGAACTGCGTCATCGATCCCAGCGTGCCATTCAGGTCATCAAAATTGTTCTGCCCGCCGCATGTGCCTGTCGTCAGCCCCGTGTATCCGTCGAGCGCGCGGTACACGCCGCCATCGTTCGCGAAATACATCAACTCCTTGCCGCCCGCAATGATTCCCGCCAGGTGATGCTGATCGGGATGTACGTTCGCTATCGAAATACACTGTCCATACACGTGCGTCAGGTTCATGAACGTACAACTCGGAGAACTCGCCGTCGGACTCGTGATCGTGCACTTGAACAGGTTGATCGCCCCGGTATACAGATCGGTCGCCGACCCGTTCGGCAACGCCGCGATCTCCAGGTTGTAGGTTCCCTGCTGCACGCCGCATCCGTCGGTGTCGCCGCAGCTCGTGATGCCGTTATCGCCAATCTGTTTCCAAAGAGAAGCACCAGCGCTCGTGTTCTGCCAAACCCCGCCGTCGGTCTCGAGCCCCGTGTTGTTGTCAATCCCAACCACCCACGTGTACATCTCGCTGCGTCCCGGCACCACCGTCAACTCGGCCCGGTAGAACGGGCACGTCGAGGACGGCGTCGTTGTGGGGCACGCGGATAGCGTGACCGCGGCGGGTCCAGGCTGATTCGCGTCCGCCAGCCGTGTCCAGTTGATTCCATCCGTCGACGAATAGATTCCGTGGTAGCGCAGCGCCGCGAAAAATTTCCCCGCCACGGCGTTGTACACCACCGACGTGACCGACCCTGGCGCAACCGTCGTGCTCCCATCCGTCACATTCGCATAGCGCCAAGTAACACCGGCATCCTGTGAGTAGTAAATGCCGCGATTCGCTCCGTTCGAACTCTCCAGCCCCAGCACAAAGCCTTCCGTCGCACCCGCCGCGGCCGCCACTACCAGTTGCGGGTTCGCGGTGCTGAACGCGATCTTGCTGAATCCGAGTCCCGCGAAGGATCGCGTGCCTGTCGCGTCGGTGCCAATCTGCGTCCAGGTTGCGCCGCCATTGGTCGAGCGCAGAATACCCAGCCCGTAATACGAATCGGCCGAACTGTTCGGCTCGCCCGTTCCCACCAGGATCACGCTTTTGGTCACGTCTGCATTGCCCGGCTGAATTGCAATCGATCCCACCGCCAGCGTCACTTCATAGTCGAGCACCGGATTCCACACCACGCTTCCCACCGCCGCGGTTGCGTTCGCCGACTTCCACACGCCACCGTGCGCTCCGCCGAGGAATACCGTGTTGCCGGTCGCATCCGCCGGATCAATCGCCACGGCCGTCGCTCGTCCCGAAACCCATCCGTAGTTCTGTCCCGTTCCCGGATCCGATGCCAATGGCGCCGGCCCCAGCGGCACCCAGCCCGTCGACGACACACGCGGCACAGCCGTCACCGCGCGCGAGGCAAAAAACTGCTGCCGCATTTGCATCTTCTGCTGATAAGCGCGAAAGCGCAGCGCTGCCGCCGGCACTCCGTTCACCGCGGTACGCCCACGCAGGAACCACTGTTCGCGCGCCTTGGGATTGTCGCGGTCGCGTTCCTGAATCGGCTCGAATTCCGAATTCTTCTTCGACCCTTGCCCCACCGCCAAACAGACGGAAGACAAAACGAATAGCAGCGTCCACAACCCGCGTGCACTCCGGCGCCACTCAGTTTTCATAAATGTTGTCAGCTTCGCTTGATCTCACTTGCCCGGATGAACGTATGAAAAAATTAATGTACTGCCACAACAACCGACTAGTTACCAATGACATACATCGGCCCGGGCAGGCGTACGGCTGCCTTCGCCATTACCGTCCCAATTGCAGCACGACGCACTCACATCCACTTGTGGCGGATGTCACAACTTCTCAAATTTTTTTGCGATTGGAAAGGTCTGGCTAGGCCATCCACTCACCGGGACAGTCAACTTTTTGAATTTTTCTACCCTTACTTTCAGAATATCAATTGGCGCAGGGTAAATGGGACAGGTTGACCCAAACCCTATTTGCCCTGACTACAGGCACTTAGAGCGATTCGCCGCCCTTTGGCCCTTGACACGGTGTTTTCACGGTGCCGAAATCCTGTCTGTGGACCTGAGCGAGTAGAATCACTCTCTTGCAGGCCTGCCCGCGCCAGCCACGAGAGAATCCTCGCTTGGATCCCAGCGAAACTGCCGTTAAACCGGTCGCCACACCCACCCCCAGCGGCATTCGGGAGCGAATCTCCGCGCTCGCTGCCCGCTTTCAAAAGCGCCACGCCCGCAATGGTGCATTCCTGCTCGATGTCGAGATCTCCGCGCCGGCCGGCTTCACCATCCTGTTCGGCGCCTCCGGCGCGGGCAAGACCACGCTGCTCGACTGCGTCGCCGGCCTCGTCCGCCCCGACGCGGGCAGCATTCGCATCGGCGGGCGCGTGTTCTTCGACGCCGAGACTCGCGTCAACCTGCCCGTGCGTCGCCGCAATGTCGGTTACGTTTTTCAGGACCCCGCGCTGTTTCCGCATCTCAGCGTCGAAGCCAACGTTCTCTATGGCCTCACTCGCGTCGATTCTCAGAATCGCGAGCACCGCGTCGCCTCGATCCTCGGCGCCTTTCGCATCACTGAGCTGCGCGGCCGTCGCCCGCAGGAAATTTCCGGAGGCGAGCGCCAGCGGATCGCCCTGGCGCGCTCGCTCGTGACCGATCCCTGCATCCTGCTGCTGGACGAACCGCTCGCTGCGCTCGACGCGCCCACCAAGGCTCACATCCTCGACGACCTGCGCGCCTGGAACAGCGCCCACCGCATTCCGATTCTCTACGTCACGCACAGCCGCGAGGAAGTCTTTGCTCTCGGCGAACGCGTCGTCGTCCTTGATCAGGGCCGCGTGCTCGCGCAGGGTACGCCGCACGAAGTGATGAACGCGCCGCGCCAGGAAACCGTCGCGCACCTTGCCGGGTTCGAAAACATTTTCGATGCCACCGTGATCGCCGCCCACGAAGAACGCGGCACCATGACCTGCAAACTCTCCGGTAGCAACGTCGAACTCGAAACCCCGCTGGTCCGTGCCAAAGAAGGCTCTCACTTGCGCGTCGGCATTCGCGCCGGCGACATCCTGCTCGCCACCCAGCGCCCCGAAGGCCTCAGCGCGCGCAACCTCCTCCCCGGACGAGTTACCACCCTCGCCCAACGCGACGTCATGGTCGCCGTCGTCGTCGACATCGGCGTCAAGCTGGAGGTCCACGTCACCCTCGCCTCCCGCGACTCCCTCCACCTCGCCCCCGGCCACGAAGTCTGGCTGATCGTCAAAACCCACTCCTGCCATTTGATGTCGGCGTAGCGCAGGCTTCCGTCAATAAGCAGACGGCGTTCCGAGAATGCCAGCACTCACAAGCACCCAAAAAATGGAAGGAACGGCGCTACCTGAGAATCCAGACCAATGGGATGAGCCCAGCCAAGGCCAGGCTGCCGAGCAGTAAAGCGCTTTGCAAGCCGGTCTTCCGATCGGAAAAGCAATAAGCGTAGAAAGCTTTGGCCAGATTGTTGCTCACCGCTGCCACACTGATTCCGGCCGCGCCCACGCTTACGGGAACATCACGCCCGGCAGACTGCGCTATCCCCAGGATGAAAGGATCAACGTCAGCGAGTCCCATAATCCCACCCAGTGCGTATATGCCCTTGTGTCCCAGGTATGTAATTGCCAGATGCGTCATGATCACCATCGCGACAAAGAGCGCACCGAACAACAGAGCTGCCCGAAGTTCGAGGGGATTTGCAGGTTCCAGGCTGCGGTCGCTCTTCTGGGACGGCGGGTCAGAAATCCGGGACCATAGCCATCCGGTGAGTAGCGCCGAACCAGCCAGCAGGACGAAGGGGATGCCCAACACCGAGAGTACGGCCCGATTGAAAATTGCCACCAGCAGGACCAGGCGAAAATACATCATCCCCGATGCAATCAAAGTCCCCCCGGAGAATAAGTGGGGCTGCGGTTCCGCCTTCGATCGCCGGGCGAGGGCTATGGTAGTTACGGTCGAAGAATAAGCACCACCAAGGAAGGCAGAAAGCAGCACGCCATTTCTTCCACGGGTCAGCTTCAGTAACAGGTAACTGCTATACGAAACCGTGCTCACCGCCACCACAATCAACCAGGTCTTGAACGGATTAATCTGGAACTGGGTAAATGCGGCCCGGGGAAGTATTGGCAGCACGACTGCCGTCAGCAAAAGAAATTTTGTGAAGGTGAAAATCTCGTCCGGCGCAATCCGCTGGGTCAAGCCCTCCAACGTGTTCTTAAGCACCAGGAGGAACATGCTGATCACGGTGATGGTGGTGGCGATCCAAAGTTGACCGTGGCAGACCAGTGCGCCCAGCAGGTAGGTCCCCAGTGCCGAAACCTCGGTGGTGACGCCCGAGTTGTTCTCGGCAGATAGTTTGTGGGTGTAGGACACGACCAGCAGCGCGCCCACTACGGCAAAGCCGAGCGCCACGACAATCAACTGGTCGCGTGCGAGAAACGCCATCACATAGCCGATCAATCCAATGAGGGGAAAAGTACGCACCCCGCCGAAGAAATATCGCTCGGGATTGGCTTTGCGTTCTTCCCTTTCGAGGCCAATGAGGAACGACAGAAACAACACCAGCAGAATTTTGCTCCCCTCCGCCGGAAACAGCCGAAACAGGTCCTCAGGCATAGGTGATCTGCCTCCGTTTAGCGGTACACCTCGGGAATGAAAGTCTGGTCTCGCATCGGCGGCCGGACGTACTTCCTCTTATCGAGGGGCGGCAGCTTTAGAAGTTTTGGGGTGAGGTCTTCATAGGGAATCAAACTCAGCAGGTGATGGATTACGTTTAGGCGCGCTTTCTTTTTGTTTTCCGCGTTGATCACGTACCACGGGGCCTGCTTGATGTCAGTACAGGCGAACATCTCATCCTTGGCTCGGGAATACTCAACCCAACGTCGTCTCGACTCCAGGTCCATCGGGCTTAATTTCCAGCGTTTGGTGATGTCCCGGATGCGCTGTTGAAATCGATGTTCCTGTTCCTCATCGCTTACCGAGAACCAATACTTGACCAGGACGATGCCGGATCGGACCAGCATCCGCTCGAACTCGGGACAGCTATGCAGGAACTCGAGGTACTCCTCTTCCGTGCAAAACCCCATCACGTGTTCAACGCCCGCCCGGTTGTACCAGCTTCTATCGAACAGAACGATTTCGCCGCTCGCGGGAAGGTGGGCTACATAACGTTGGAAATACCACTGCGTTTTTTCCCTCTCCGTCGGGGTGCCCAGCGCCACCACGCGGCAAATTCGAGGGTTGAGACTTTCGGTGATCCGCTTGATGGCGCCTCCCTTGCCAGCGGCGTCGCGCCCTTCAAACAACACGACCACGCGCAGCCCTTCGTGCCTTACCCATTCCTGCAGCTTGACCAGTTCGATTTGAAGTCGCCGCAGTTCCTTCTTGTAATTCCAGTTCCGGCCAAGGCATAACTGCTTGTCCTCGCCTGCCGAATGGTTCGATCGCGAGTCGCCGTTTCTTGAAACTCGATGCCAGTCCTTTCCCATACAGCACCCCTCAGCGCAGGCGCGTGCCATTTCTGCAGCCTGAGACTTCCATCGGCATCAGGGGGGCAACGCCTTACTCCAAGACCAAGCCGCAGCCGTTACGACGGTTCGGCCCCTCTCGGGGGCAAAGGTTCATTTGCGCCGAGCCGGAGCTTTGGCAGTACGAGATGGGCTCTGAGAATCTCAGTGCCTCAAGTGATGGATTGGATTGGGCGGAGCGAGGGGTGGCCTCCCGCGCGAGGAAGGCAAACGGCCAGGGCAAAACTCCCCAACGCTACTTCTTGCTGGCGTCGAACTCCACCACTCCGTCTCCCGGAGGGATCGAGTCCACCCAGGGTACCGAGATGTGTTTGTCGAGTTCGTAGTCTGCGCCCGGCCCGAGATAGGTGAAGCTTCGGAACAGGAACGGAACACCCTGCGCTTCAAGGACCGAGCTTCGGTCGGTGACCTGCATGTGAAGATGGGCGCCGGTGGTGTTGCCGCTGTTGCCGAGCAGCGCGAGCGTGTCGCCGGTGTGAACATGATCGTGCAAGCGCACCTTGATGCTGCCGTGTTGCAGGTGCGCGTAGGTCACGTAGCGGTTGGGCGCGATCTTGAGGATCACATGGTTGCCGCCGATGTTGTCGAGCGTGACGGGAGGCAGCACGCCTGGCGTGTTGTCGGGATATTGGTCGACCACCTCGGTGATTTCTCCATCCGCTACCGCGAGCACGGGCTCACCCCATCCCCACCAGTTGTCGTTGCGGGTTGCGCCGTCATGCCGCGAGTCGCCGTTCGGCCCTACCTTGATCCAGTCAATGGCAAAGCGCTCGGCGGAATAGATGTGCCCGTCGACGGCGGTAATCGCGCGGCGATGGTTGGTGGTATTCGATGGACCATCGCCTGCGAGCCAAGTGCCTCCGTGGAAGGGCAGGCTCAAGGTGAGCACGGGGTCGTGGCTGACCGGCACGGGAAACCTTTCAAGGATGGCGTCGGCGGTCTTGCCATCGCCAGAAGTGGCGGAAAATATCATGCGGTGCGCGAGAGTGGCGGGCGCAGCCTTGTCGGCGGGTAGTTCGATCCAGACAAAAATGACCGCACGGCTTCCTGGCTCGAGAATGCGTCCATCCTTCGCAGGGCTGGCGGCTGTGTTACTCGACATCGTCATCGGAGCACCCACGCGAATCATGGCCGCGGAAAGCTTCTCCTCTGCCAGAGTCAAGATGGGGGCGCCGTTTCGATCATCCGCGAATACCTCGACGCGTTTGAGCGCCAACGGAACAACATCAAAATTCGTAATGTGAAGCTCGTAAACCAATACCTGCTGCGTGTTCATCCGGACGGGGATCGGCGGCATGGAGCAGACGACTTCGACGCGCGGCCCGCGCTCGCGGGCGAAGCCAGCGGCGAGGGCAAACAGGAGAAAACATGTGAGAGAAATCCTCAGGATCATATGCACTTGAATCCGTTAGTGACTCCTGGCCATCGCGTCCATTCGCGGTGATCTGCGAGTGCCACGCCTCGCTTCATACACGCGCTCTATCTCGATCACGGCGACCCACTGTCCCGGGCGGCGGTCTTCGTACACGATGTGGCCACCGAGTAACTGCGCCGCGATGATCGGAGGCAGGTCGTGATGGTAGCCGAAGAAGCGCTCTTTGAGCTTCTCCCACACGCGCCAGCGGGGCATGACCGGATGCACGGGCTCGTATTTGGTCGAGAACACGAGCGCGACGTCGAACCGCGAGCGCTCTTCGGCCGCGGCCATCACCTGCTCGGCGGTAAAATCCTCGATGCGCACGACCGACAACGACCGCCGCACGTAGCCGAGGTATGGACGGCTGATCTCGTCGTTTGCGGGCCACGCCGTCAGCACGTGCGCCTGCGCATAGTGATCTTCGAGATAGGCTGCAGCGCCTTCGTGCATGATCACGTAATCGCGATAGGCCAGGTTATCTTCTGGGGAAAAACCGTCGGGCGGATTGAGCAGCAGGGCGGCAACGAACGCTGCGGCGACGAAGGCGATCCACAGCTGCCATCGCGGCAGGCGTCGCCATACCGTCGCGACCGCAACCAGGATCACCAGCGGCACCACCGGGAGCATATAGCGCGCCAGCACCGCGCCGCCGACCACCGCCATGGCCGCAACGTAGGTGAGCACCAGAACCGCGAATATGGCCTGCACCGGTACGTCGATGCGGCGGCGCTCGACGCCGTCGTCGCGCAACGGCGGCTTCATCATGGCAAAGCCCATCAATACTGTGAGCACGAACAGGTGCATGTATCCGAAGACCTGCCAGAGGCGCAGGAAAAATGCCAGCACGATGCGCAGCGGGTTCAGGGTGGACTGCACGTTGTAGCGGAAGAATTCGGGATTGCCGAAAACATATCCCGTGTGCGCGTAATGGTAGGCATACCAAAGGCAGAGCACGAGAACGGGTGCAAGCAGGGAAGCGACGCGCGGAAAAATCTCCGCCCAGGCGGAGCTTGGACCGGGCACCCGTTTCGAGTTCGGAACAGAAGCTGGATGTGCTTCTTGCGAATCGATGCGGTTCGTATCAGGGCCTCGGTTCAGCGAGGTCGTTTCGTGGACAATCGATGGCCACTTCAGGGGCCGCAATCCGAGCCGCGGAGCGACGACTTCCCACGCGAGTAGTGCTACCGGCGCCAGCACGGCGGTTTCTTTGGCGAGCACTGCGAGCGAAAACCAAACCGCGGTTCTGCGCCAGCGCGCGCCGAGGTAGGCATCCAGTCCCCAGATCGTAAGAGCCGCCGCGGCCAGGTCCACGTGGGCCATTGAGCTTTGCGCGAAAAATACCGGATAGAACGCGGTGCAGATCGTCGTTGCAACCGCGACGTCTGGGTTGGCCACGCGGCGTGCCAGACGAAACACCCCGAGCAGCGCAAACGCCGACACCAGCAACATCGCGCTGCGCGTCACGCGCGGCGAGAATCCGGCAATCTTCCACGAGAGCGCGAGATAGGCCATCACCAGCGGCGGATGGGCGTTCGAAGGAGTCGAGTGCGGAATCACGCTGCCGGTCAGAAGCAGATCGCGCGCCGCCGGAATGTAGTAGCCCGCCTCGTCCCAAAAGTAGGGAAGGTGCAGCAGAGGCAGGTGGAGAAGAAAGATGGCAGCGAAGATGAGGGCAAACGTGACGACCGACGATTTCATTGGGTCAGGTGCAGGTGACAGGTCTTAGGTGACAGGTCTCAGGTTTTAGGTGTCAAGTCACAGTTGACAGGTCACAGGAAAGGCCAATGCTGGGCGAGGTGACGAGCCAGTCGATTCTCCGAGAGAAGATCGATCGTCATCAAGAAAGAATTGGCCCACTTGAGACCTAAGACCTGACACCCAAGACCTGAGACCTGCTTCTAGTGCACTGGCCCCTGCGGCATCATGCGGGGATCGAGTTTGATTTCGCCGAAGGCATTCTCGTATCCCGTGACGTTCTGCTGCAGCACTCCGAGCAGGGCCTTGGCCTGCTGCGGGCTCAAATAGATGCCCTGAAAATTCTGGATCTCGACCTGGGTTTCGCTTTGCTGGATGAGCGTGCCGAACACCAGGAAGAAGTCCCAGACATTCACGCGAATCTGCACGCTGTTGGCATAGCTTTCACGATAGTCGGCAGTGTTGGTCAATCGGACGGAGGGCTGAGTCGGATTCGCCATAGGGATGCCAGTGTAGCGGTTTTGTGGTTGCGGAAGAAAGCCGCAAAGCCTTAACCACACAAAGCCTTAACCACAGAGGACACAGAGGGCACGGAGGATCTCTTGGCAAAATCAGCCGCTTCGAAGCCGCCGGCCTGCACTCTCTCCCGCGGGACGAGATCGCGCCACAAAGGACACGAAGTCACACGAAGGCGAACCTCGAATCATCAGGCTGCAAAGTATTGAGCCAAAGATTTTCCTCTGTGATCCTCCGTGCCCTCTGTGGTGAAAGCTTTTCGCTTGTGGTGAAAGGTTTTCGCTCCGGCGCACCCGGTAACCCGCGCAACCCGCGTCCAGCTGGACATGGCCGGGATGTACTCTTGAAACAGCACCTCTGTACTCTGGTGCCCTTGCCGCTGGCGGCAAACCACGATGAAATGAGCCCCAGGAGCTAGCCAGAAGCACACCGGCCGTTCCTCCCTCGCCGGCAGCACACGAGGAGGCTCTTCCGGTCAGAGCCAGCTCCGCGGAGGTTATCCCCATGTTTTTCGAGCGACTGACTGCCTGGACACTCGTGGTTGTGTACTACACCGTTACCTGCGGCGCCATCGTATTGGGCCTGCGGGGCGCGCTGTAAAACCAGGATTCTCTTCGAGTCCCGCTCTGGCCGTGCTCGCCTTCGGCGCGCGACCGGCAATGCTTGTGCCGGCTTCGTTCTGATTTTTCCAAGTCGCCGGGGAACCTGAATCCCCCTCGGGTTTCCCGGCGCAGCCCCTCGCTTGTCCGCCGACTTCCCGCACAGGGAAGACCTTTAAACCCTTAACCACAGAGGAGCACAGAGGAAGCTCTTGCCCGGGAATCGTGACCGGTTTTCCGGATATTTCGTTCTCGTCGATAGTGGCTTCAATTTTCGCAGCAACAAGACGCCGAATAGCAAGAAGTAACAGTAGCCCTGCACGGAGGACAACGTTCCCAAGCCCTCCGTGTTCCTCCCTGTCCTCTGTGGTTAGCGCGTTTGCTTTTTTCCCCGATAAAGAAGCAAACACCCCGAGGAATCCCGCACAGATGGACACCTCGGTGCTACACTTCTCGGCCATGATTTCGAGACTTTTGCCCTTCGTTCTCGCGATGGGGATTGCGGCCCAGGCCATCGGGCAGGCGATTCCCCGTCCCGATGTGCCGGAGAAAATTGCGGCCCCTGCCGGCGAAGAAGTTGTGCTGCGGCTCCACGCCACCGGCGTGCAGATCTACACCTGCCAGGCCGGTGCCGACGGCAAGTATGCCTGGACGCTGAAAGGCCCGGATGCCGATCTGCACGATGCGCATGGCGCGGTGGCTGGCCACCACTTTGCCGGGCCGACTTGGAAGCTCAACGACGGCAGCCAAGTGACGGCCAAGGCATCGGCGAAGGTCGATGCTCCCGAGGCTGGAGCGGTCGCGTGGCTGCTGCTCACGGTCACCGGACACAGCGGTGACGGCGCGCTCAGCCGCGTCACCAGCATTCAGCGCATCCACACCAAAGGAGGACAGCCCGCGGAAGAATGCAGTGCCGCCAAGCAGAACGCCGAGACGAAGAGCAATTACGAAGCGGACTATTTCTTCTTCGCGCCGGGGAAAACGTCAGGAGATCTTGCACCGCCGAGCGGAGCGGGCACCCAGTCCGCAGTACTGAAAGCCAACTTCAGGCTCGAACCGTGAGCCTTTCCCCCGCAATCTAAGATCGCCGGGATTCGCTTCCAACGCTGGTTCCCGAGCACTCGTGTGGGCCTGAGCGTGTCGAAGACCGTCATGGTGAAAGCCTTTCTCCGAGCCTCTGCGGCGGTTCTCTGCGCCCTCTGCGTTTAAAGATGTTGTTGATTCCGCGCGGTCTACTCATTGCCGCGAATCTTTCTTCACCACAGATTCACAGAGGCGCAGAGTAAAGATTGGGTAATTTGGTAAACGAGTGAGCATCGCTTGCCGTTGGGGCTCACTGCCGTCACGTCCAGCCGCCCAACCATACCCCTGCCTTCTATGTGACTCTGTGTCTCTGTGGTGAACTAGCTTCTGTCGCACCTTCGATTATAAGGAAGGGCGAAATAAGGAAGGCCCACAGGAGTGAAGGCAACCTGAGGGCCTCACGCACGATAACTGAAGCTGAGGGAGAACACGATGGCGCCTCCGGTGAATAGCACGGCAGCTCCGAGCTTTGCCTCAAACGACGCGAGCGACGCAAACAACGGGTCCGTGACAACAGCCCAGGTCGGCGAGAACAGTTTGTCGCAGATCGCCGCGCGGCTCGGAGTCGATTTGCAGAGTCTGCTGGCAGCCAACCCGCAAATCCCCGACCCCAATAAGGTTCAGGCCGGGCAAGATATTCACTTGCCGCCATGCGGGGACATCAACACGCGCCAGGATACTCCGGGCGGTTCCGACAGTGGTTCGGGACCGACTTTGTCGCGCGCGCCGCTGGGCGACCCGCTAGCGAAGACGCTGGTGCAGGCCAAGCTCGACGGGGGGAACACGGGAACCGGTCCAACCCAAATTTGGGGTGATGCCAAGCAGTTCACGCCGTATGCCGGTCCGGGTGGAGGTGGAGGCGGCGGGTCCATTCACAGCTTCGCCAGCAAGCCGCCCGATCGGACATTGCACACTCCCGACGCCAAAACCCTGGGCCAGTTGAACGACAAGCTGCAGGCGGCCCTGAAGAAAGCGGGGTCGGGGGACGAAACCGACCGCGCCGAAGTGGACAAGATCGCCAAGGAAATCGTCAAGGACTACGGGATCAGCCAGGACGGAGTGTCGGGCCTCGAATTCGACCCTAAGTCCGACGACCAGGGCGATACCATCGGAAGAGATCCCAAGACGTTCATCACGGTGGGTAAGGCAGGCTTGACGTCGCCACAGGTGGCGGCCAGTACCATCCTGCACGAATCCAACCACGTGCGGCGCAACAAAGAACTTGCCGACATGGGGATTCACCGCGAAAATTTCGGCGACGACGCGGAACACATCTACTCGGACCTGAGCGAGGCCGAGGGCTACAAGATGGAAATCGACGATGCCAAGAAGCTGGGCACGTCGCCAGACTATGTGAAGGGCGCGGAGAACCTCAAGCAGCACTTTCTGAACCAACTGGAGCGCGACGGGGCGCCCAAAGATGTAATCGACCTGGCGAAAGCCGGCAAGTTTGACGAGGCACAGAAGAGGTTCCGGCAGGAAGTGCTGAAGAAGTAGGCGTGCCGCGGAGTGAGTACTGGGTAGTGGTACTGAGTACTGGGTACAAGATGCGTCGCGGAGACTATTGTCCGCGGGGCCGCCGGCTGTTGCTGCTACTTCCGCAGATCGATCAGCTTCATCTCCCGGCTGATCTTGAAAAGCTTTTTGTCCGGTTCGCCCAGGCGAACGTCAGAAAGTTCAAAGCTCTGCGTTCCCACCCGCGGGTCGTCGAGCTTGCTGATGAGATTGATCCCGAGTTGCGGGGCATACCAGTATTCGCGCTGCACATCGATGGGACTGTCGTTGCCGATCGCACCCGGCGGAATGACGGTCGTCTCGCGCGCGCCTATCGTCTCCAGGCCCTCGACGGTTTGCTTCCCCAGGAGGTCGCCGATCGCGCGCTCGGGTGGCGGGGTTGCGTTCGCAACGGGTGGCGGCTCGAACGACGGCGCATCGAAGAACTCCACCTGGCACACGCCTTCTCGGGGAACACAAATGTAGAGCTCATGCGCCACCGGGTCGCTGATTTCGATCTGGGTCACGATCGATTCGTGCTTGCCGTCTTCGGGCACGAGCAGACGGCGCTCCTGGAAAATTCGGCCCGCGCCATCGCGCGCAATCGCCCGGTGATTCTTCAGCGTGATGTGCGTTCCGTTGGGCAGCAGGCGAACCGATTCGGTATTCACCGTTGCCGAGAAGGGCGCATTCGGCAGCGAAGGGATGAGGATGCTGACGAGCACCTCGCGGCTTCCACCGTCCGGCGGCCGCGGCACCGGATTCTGCGCACGCGCCACGACCGGCGCCAGCCCAACCAGAGTGAGGGTGACGGTGACTCGGCAGAGTCGCTTCATGAATTCCTCCACCCGCGAAGCACCAGCAGGATAGAGCATACTCCTGACTCCCCTTTTTCGAATCTGTACTTTCACCGCCCGACGGCAGGCGCGCCGCCATGTTCCCGCGGGAAGGGAAGAGTCATGTGCCAAGGAAGAAGAGAGGGAGCAGCCTGATTTGCGAATTGCGACCTGGCTGCCGGGGACGCTCGGTCGGGTTCGTTCTTTGGCCGTTAACCTGGGCCCTGGCGGCAATTCTGGTACTGGTGCCGTTTCGCGTTCACAGCCCTTCAGTGCTTAGCTTTCGCGTTATTTGCCTGCTTAGCCTGTGGTGCCTTAACCCCTCGCGCCTGCCCGATCATAAAAGGGGGCTTTACGCCAACGAAGATCATTAGCATCCCATTCGGCATGCCTGATGTTGTTCCGAACGGGACTCTCCCGATTTTGACCAGCATGTCGGCCACGTCTAGGGTCTCTTGGATATTGGGGCCAGAAATTGCCATTGGAGATACAAGGGCAGAAGAGGGACGGTCTGACAAAAAACCGGGAATAGCAAAGTCTGAAATCCCGCACTGGTTCACGGGCTTCATCTCTGCTGACTTCGCTACGTACCAGAGTTGCGTGCATAAGCCCCATCCCTCTTGGTCGCCGCGATATGAAATCAGCATGATGTCGCGGCCTTTGAATTTCTTTCTTAGCTCTTCGGACAGTTTGTCTGTATTCTCAAGTCGTCGCGCCGACATCAGATACTCAGCCTGCGCCAACTCGGCATCAATTTGTCCAGCTCTCTTCGAGACAGCGGCGATTTTTCTTTGGGCGTCACCGGAAGACCTATCAGCCGTATCAGCTTTTTCTTGGGCCTTCCCGGACTTAATGTCTGCGGCTCCGGCTTTAGCTAGCGCGTCAGATGCAGTGTTGAAAGCCTCTTTCGCTTTGGCATCCAAGGAACCGATGATCTGTTCCGACAGAGTGTCGTTTCTTTGTCCGTATGGATATGCGACAATTTCGACGAGCACGGCTAGCGCGAAGAAGTACAGCCCGATCTTTTCAAACAGAATCTCGCGCTTCTTGTCCTTCGATAGGTGGGCTAGTGCGTCAAAAACCACGAGCAGCGCGAAGAATAGCAGTGCGGATCCCTCTAAGCGACTGTGGGCGCGTCTGACAGAATCAAGTGAATTCCAATCTGGAAGCCAGATTGCCAAATGCATAATTGCCGCTTGCATGCTCGGCATGACAACAGTCTAGCGCCGAACGCCCGTGCAAATGAAACGGCACCAGTACCGCAATTTCTTCTCTATTTACGCTACCCCCAAACTGAGGCATAATCTGCGGCTCCACATTGTCTTGGGGCCAAAGGTAGGTTTGTGTAGAATCCCAACCGCAGTCAGCCGGTCCGCCACAGAGGAGAGCCTTATGGCCGCAGCCTCGAATCCAATTGCAGCACCCACCGGAACCCGCGAGTACAGTTTGCCGCTCGTTATTACCGCGTCGTCCGTAGGGACGATGATCGAATGGTACGACTTCTACATCTTCGGCAGTCTCGCCGCCGTGCTGTCGCAGAAGTTTTATCCGCCCGGGAACGCCACCTTCGCTTATATCGCTTATTTGGCAACGTTCGCAGTCGGCTTCCTGGTGCGGCCGTTCGGCGCGCTGTTTTTTGGCCGCATCGGCGACCTCATCGGCAGGAAATACGCCTTTCTCGTGACCTTGTCGATCATGGGCTTGTCGACCGCGGTCATCGGGCTCATGCCCACCTACGCCACCGCAGGATGGTTCTCGCCGATTAGCCTGATCCTCATCCGCGTACTTCAGGGACTGGCGCTCGGTGGTGAGTATGGGGGTGCCGCCGTCTACGTGGGCGAACACTCTCCCGACAGCCGTCGCGGCTTCTATACCAGCTTCATTCAGATCACCGCAACCCTGGGATTGTTTGTCTCGCTGCTGGTGATTCTTGCCACGCAATCCTCGTTGAGCAAGGAAGACTTCAACGCGTGGGGCTGGAGAATTCCATTCCTGCTCTCGATCATCCTGGTGGCGATCTCGTTTTATATTCGGTTGAAGCTGCGCGAGTCGCCCATCTTCACGCAAATCAAGAGCAGCGGCAAAGCTTCGATTCAACCGCTTAAGGATGCATTCACCAAGTGGCCGAACCTGAAGCAGGTGTTGATCTCTCTGTTCGGCGCAACCGCCGGGCAGGGCGTCATCTGGTACACCGGGCAGTTCTACGCGCTGTTCTACCTGCAGACGATCCTGAAGGTAAATCCGCGCACTTCGAACATCATCATTGCCATCGCACTGCTGCTGGGTATGCCGTTCTTCACGGTATTTGGGGCGCTCTCCGACCGCATCGGCCGCAAGAGACTGATGATGGCAGCGTGCCTGATTGCGGTGTTTACCTACATCCCGATCTATCACGCCATGCAGCGCGCCGCCGGAAACAACGTCGTAACCGTGCAGTCGACGCGGAACAAAGTGACCGGCGCCATCGCCCTGACGCCCATGACCAACGACGCGACCGGCGCGCTTGTGCCCGCCAAGGAAGCGCCAAATCCTGCCCAGGGCATGCTGGTTCTTCTGGTGTTCATCCAGGTGATTTATGTGTGCATGATCTACGGTCCGATCGCGGCCTATCTGGTGGAAGCATTTCCGGCGAGGATTCGCTATACGTCGCTGTCGCTGCCCTACCACATCGGCAACGGCGTTTTCGGCGGCCTCTTGCCCCTGATCGGTCTCTCGGTGTGCGCCGCTACCGGAAACATCTACGCCGGACTCTACTACCCGATTGGAGTTGCGGCTTTGACCTTTGTGGTTGGCAGCCTGCTCCTGCGGGAGACGCACAACACGAAGATCTGGGACGAAGTCACGCCCGCAGTCAGCGCCGCGGACTGAAGCGCGAGAGGAATTTTCGCGGCGAAAAATCAATCGCGGAAGGACTGGGTTGAATCGGTAGAAGATCAACACTGTCCTTCCGCTTTTGCTTGGATCAATAAAGTTGCGGGCCGGCCAGACCGCTAGACCATCTTCACGTCATCGTCTCCTCCCACCAATGTCTGGTCCGTCCCTCCATCCCCTCCCGTGTCGGTGTCGGCCGGGTCTTCTTGCTGCATTTCGTAGTCTCCCGGTGGACTGGGTGGGATCGGGTCGGTGTTGGGAGGGACATTCTGCGGAGGAGAGTTAAACAGCGACTGCACCGCGTTGAGTATCGAAGAAGGGATCGAAGAGGGATTCGAAACGGCATTGGATATCGCGTTGGCGACCGCCGCAGCGGGGCCGCTCGGGCTGCCGAAGGTCGCATCAAAATTCAGCGGTGGCGTGGAAAGAGACGGAGGAGGGGAACATCGACCGTCACTCAGAGGCATCGATTGAATCGACATGTTGGTTAGAGGTTCCCCGCTGGAATCGGTGTTCGCCCCGGAAGCATTCGAGCTCCCGGTTGTGCCTCCGCTGCCAGTGCTCGAACTCGGGGCATCTGCGGACTCTTTCTTTGCACTGGCTGGATGACCGTCGGTGTGCAGGAATTTCCCCTGCTCGAGCAGCCAGTCCGATGCCGGCCGCGGCCCGCCTTGCAGCTGTGGGCCACCTTGTCCGGCGAACTCGTTAAGCGGCGTTCTCAGGAAGTGATCCGACAGACCGCTCATGGCTTTGTCGTACTCCACCGGGGATTGGGCAGTTGGTCCCACGGAGGCGCTCGAACCAGCAGCCTGACTGGGATGAGGGGCTGCCTCGTCCAGGCCCTCCGGGCGATCGAAGTTCGGAAGCGGCAGATTTCCAAGTTTCATGTCACTCATGGGCTGACCTCCTCTCACAAAAAAGCTGAAGTTGAAACTGTCGCGGATCGGAACGAGCGGTGCTCGTCCGCCACCACGGTTTCTTTTCTCTGGACAGGGTTCGGAACCGGGGCCGGATTTCAGTCGTCAGAGGGAACCTAACAGGGAAGTACCGGCGATGATACGCGCGGACCCGAGAAAGTCAACGGATTCCGGACTCGAGCATGAGGTGCTTGTCGGAAGGCTTGCTTGCAAAACCGGCAATCTGGTTGCATTCGCGAGGGCACTTTGGCGCAAATAAGCCGAACGGTGGTCGCTACTGTGGCACGTCAGATAGAAGATCTTCAGCATCAGCGGAATGCGATCGCTTGGTGTACTGCTCAATCGCGGTCTTGAGCTGGGTCGTTACCGCCTCAAGGACGGCAGGGTTTTCCGCCCTTAACAGTTGGGCGCACAATTCCCTGATTCGCTGTTCCGGAATCACCCGATGAAGATATCAGGGTAAATAAAACGGTTGAATACAGACAAACATGTAGTCCATTTGGACAGTAAAAAATCGCCAGGGCAAGTCCTGGGATGCCCTAAAGTGTCAACGAGTATGATTGGCTGATTTCGCCACCTGTTGCTTGGCCTCTGCAAAGAGGCTTCTGGAAAGCAACGTCTGGCCGTTATCCAGATAAACGACCGGGACATTGATCCTCTTGTCACGCGATTGGGTCCATGTGTCTCCGGTGAATCGCTTAAAGACCAATTCGCTTTGAGGAAGTGGAGTTTGGCCTACGGAGGGGAGGAAGACATCCTCAAACGCACCGTTTCCCTTTTCATCCGTAAGTTTGCATCGATCAACATTCTCATTCTTGTCGTACCAACATTCGAACCAGTAACCAGCCTTGTGCAACCTAAAGGGCACATTGTTGGGTAAGACGTAAACTGCTTTGGACGAAACGGTATGCGGTCGTCGAGGTTTACTTCCTGCCCACAAGAGGACGAAGGCAGCGAGGACGACAACCGTTCCCACTATCACGCGGCTGAATTTCCGTGGAGTGAAACGAAGAAGCAGGGCGACAACCACTCCCAGCGTAATGGCCCCGAGCACGAAACCCGTTGCCAGAGGCATACTAACCAAACCCATCACCAGAAAGCCGACTGCAAGGAGCAATCCGGCAAACTCCGAGTCCAACTGCATTACCTGCCAAGGTCCGGGATGTCGTTTGGCATCGTGATTCTCCATCGACTGATTGTCCCACCAGTTCCCCTCGAAAACCACCTTGGGGAGTTCTGGCTGTCCTAACATCGGGATTTCACCCACGATGCCGCTGGTGGACTGCAGGATTGTCAATGAGTGCAACGCCTGATTTCAACAACCATAACAGCCACGGTTGATTTGCTGGCCTCTCAGCGCGTAGACTCGGCACCGATTTTTTGGGTGATCAGCATGCTTTCCACCGGAGAAACTATGGATCCTAAGCGCCTTGGCACCGCAGCGATGACCATCGTGGTCGCCTTTGCCATAAGTGCAGGGCCGGCCTTCGCCGCCGAGAAGGACGACGTGGTAGCCACCGTGCATCAGTATCTCGACAGTCTCGACAAGCCAGAGACTGCGTCGGCGATGTGTGACTCTGATGTGTCCATTCTGGACGAATTTCCACCGCATGAATGGCATGGCCCGACAGCGTGCGCAGATTGGTGGAAGGCGTACAACGCCCACAATGAAAAGAGCGGGATTACGGATGGGGACGCCCCGCTCGGCACGCCATGGACTGTCGACGTAACGGGTGATCGAGCCTATTTTGTAGCCCCCATGACCTACACCTACAAGCACCATGGGAAGCCGGTCAAGGAAACGGCCTCTTTTGCTGTGTCGCTGAGGCGCACGCAAGCAGGATGGCGCATTACCGGCTGGGCATTCTCCAAACAGAAGGTCGAGTAGTCTTTTACGCCTGTCTGCCCGGCGTGCGCTTGTTTCCGAGTCGCACTCTTGCAAGACGCTAGTGAACGACTAAAGCAAGACTGACGGGGTTTTGACTGGAAACGCCTTCCATGAGAAGGCCGGTCGGAGTCAAGTCGAACCTTGGTTTTTTCATAGACATGTGTTTTTGTTCCGCCGAGTGGCCACTGTCGCCATGCTTCCATCCGCACTCTCGAGGAGCGATTC
>Ga0307478_10000860_pt1 | contig 28778 bp, 19 predicted proteins | sample atmos_gasesECM4C_2_FD_203713 | JGI IMG/M metagenome (GOLD analysis project Ga0307478, IMG submission 203713) | Hardwood forest soil microbial communities from Morgan-Monroe State Forest, Indiana, United States - atmos_gasesECM4C_05 | ecosystem: Environmental > Terrestrial > Soil > Temperate...
ATTGGACGCGCTGCTGACTGGATTCGGGAAGTTGTCGCGGCTGCGATTCGTCACCGGCGACAGTCCCCAGTTCGCTTCGATGAACTTCAGGATCGAAACGTGATCGGTGTAGGTGTGCGAAATGTGGCCCGCGCGGGTCCACTTCGACACCACCAGCGTCGGGATGCGCGTGCCGTCGCCGAAGAAATCCAGCGGCTGGATGTAACCCGAATCATAGTAGCCGCCGCCTTCGTCAAACGTCACGATGACCGCCGTGTTGTTCCACAGATCATGGTTGGCCCTCACCCCGTCCACGATCTTCTTCACGAAGCCTTCGAACAGGATCAGCTTCGAAGAAGCCGGATGCCCATCCAGGTAGCCGTCAGGCTTCACGAACGACACGGCCGGAAGGTTGCCGCTCTGAAGAGCTGCGTACAGATCCGTCGTGTCCAGGTTATTGGCAGCTCCCGGCCCCGTCATGATCGAGGTCGAGTACTGAAAGAAGTTGCAGATGTTGCAATAGGTGTTGTCCGGCGTCACGTAGTTGTTGTCCGGATTCGCCTTGTACGCGTTGAACTGATCTCCGTAATACGCATACGAAATGCCCTTTTCCAGCAGCGCGTCGCCGATGTTGCGCAAGGTCGATGGCGGAATCGTGAACACCGTCTCGTTCGGGTTGGTGATGTCGGCGTAGGCGTTGCGGCCGTCGCCGTAGTAGCCCGGGTTGTAGTTGTTCAGCAGATAATAGTGACCTCGCTCGCAACGCGGATCGATCGGCGTCGACAGCGACCGCAGATAGCGGACTACCTGGCGAGCGCCGTTGGCATCACTGTCGGAGCAGTTGCTGTACGTCCCGCCGCCCGACGAAGGCGATCCATACGAACCGCTGCCGTAACCGTCTTCCGTGTACCAGTTGTTCGTTCCTTCTTGCGGGTTCGGATTCTCGATTTCATCGACCACACCGGCATTCGGACTGCCTGCCGCCACAAGCTGGTTGTGCGGAGGACGCTGCGCATGCCCGTTGCCGTCGCTGAACCAGATCGCATCACCACTTCCCAACATCACGTGATTCGCGCCCGTTCCACCCATCACCGACTGATGGAAGTTGTCGCTCATCGCGTAATTGTCGGCCAGCGACTTCAAATACGGCGCGTCCCCCTGCAGCATGTTGTAGAAGCCCATCGACGTCGAGCCCTCTTTCGTGCTGGTGACGCTGAAGTTCGCAGCCTGCGGATTGCCGTTGGAACCCGCGCCAATTGTGGTCTCTACCCATGGCCACAGATCGTCTTTGCAGCCGCTCGGATTGGCCGGAGTGGCGTTCCGCGCGTTGCAATCGAACTGCTGCCACATCTGGTAGAAGCGATGCACCGGACTGTTGTCGTAGACGTCGTAAGGATGACTCGCGGACGTCAACTGGTACGGGCCGTTGGGCAGACTTGCAGCATTCGGAATGCGGGTGTCGACATCGCCATGGCTCAGGCCGCTCGGAAGGCTGCCCGTCGTCAGGTAGATGTAATAGTCATCTGGCAACCCATTCTCGATGGCCTTCGCGCTGTTCACATCCGCAAACGGCGCCGGACCTCCACCCGCCAGCGCCGGTGGCAGCGTCGCATACGGCGTGTTGTGCGACGGGCTCAGACGATATCCGTCCTCGTTGCTGTCAATCGCCGACGATTGCGCAGCCAGAGAGAAATTCGGTCCCGGTGTGCCGTCCTCATTCACGATCCCTTTCGACAACAGATTGCTCACCGTTTCCCCGTGCCTGGGTTTGTAGGTCGCGAAAACATGGTCGAACGTCCGGTTCTCTCCAATGATCACGATCACGTGCTGAATTGGCGTCTTCGTTGCCCGAGAGTTATCCGCCGCTGCCGCGATGGCGGGAGAAATCAGTTGAAAAACCAGTGTGGCGATGCCGACGACCGAGGCCGCCCGCCACTTGAGGGAAGCAACTTCCTTTAACTCCATGTACTACCCCTCCTTTTTAAGGTGAGGGCAGAGTACGTGGGGTTTATTTCGCTTCCGTAAAACCCAGGTTACAGATTTGTGAATTTGTTTCGAACTGCCCCGCCGGACGCCCGGTCCCGCTCTCTTGTCATGAATATGACTCTCGGTTTGTTCAAAAAATCCTACCCTCGCAACTTCTGTGGTGGCTCCTCTATCAAGCAATCGGTGCTCCGCCTCACCCGCCAGTCCTGTGGATTTTTCTATTTGTTTTCCTTTAGAGTTTTCGCTCACGTCTCGAAGCTTCGACGCTCACAGCTCAAAGCTGCTGGCTCAAGCGCCTCTCAGTGCTTTACCTGAGACCTGAGTCCTGAGACCCGAGACCTAAGACCTGACACCCGTTCTCCTATGACTGCCGAAACCACGTTCTATCGCGACCTCGCCTATGTCTTCGGAGCTGCCGTCGTTGGCGGAGCCGTCGCCCGCGCCCTCCGTCAACCACTCATTCTCGGCTACGTTCTTGGCGGCATTCTCATCGGCCCGTTCACCCCCGGACCCACCATCGCCGACGTTCACGAATTCGAAATCCTCGCTGAAATCGGCGTAATCCTCCTCATGTACTCCATCGGCCTCGAGTTCTCCTTCGCCGATCTGCTTCGCGTGAAATGGGTCGCCATCCTGGGAGGCCCGCTCGGCATCCTGCTTTCGCTGGCTCTCGGCCTGGGCGTCGGTTCTCTGCTCGGCTGGACCTGGCAGCAGGGCGTTGCCGTCGGCGCCATCATCTCCGTTGCCAGCACCATGGTTCTTTCCCGCTTCCTCACCGAACGCGGAGAACTCCGCTCCGAGCAGGGGCAAGTCATGATCGGCATCACGCTGGTCGAAGATCTCGCCGTGGTCGTCCTCACCATCCTTCTGCCTTCACTCGGCGATCTCAATCGCAGCCGCATCCTCGCGCTCGCCATCGCCCTCGGGAAAGCCGTCCTGATCCTGATCCCTGTCACGTTCGTCGCGCACAAGCTGATTCCGCCGCTGATGCGCCGTGTCATGAAGGCCGCCAACCCCGAGTTCTTCGTCCTCGTCGCGCTCGCCCTCGGCTTCCTGACCGCCGCCCTTACCCAGGCCGTCGGCCTCTCCCTCGCGCTCGGCGCATTCCTTGCCGGCCTGCTCGTGAGCGAATCCGAAGCCGCCCACGAAACCATGCAACACCTGCTCCCCCTGCGCGATGCCTTCGTGGCTCTGTTCTTCGTCACCATGGGCATTCTGGTGAACCCACAAATCCTGATTTCGAAACCATCGCTTCTACTCGTGATCGTCGGCCTGGTGGTTGTCGGCAAGTTTGTGGTGTGGACCCTGGTCGTCAAACTCTTCCGCTATCCCGCCACCACCGCGTTGATGGTCGGCCTCGGCCTCACCCAGATCGGTGAATTTTCCTACGTGCTCGTAAAAGTCGCCCGCGACGCCCACATCGTCGGTGACGACATGTACAACGCCGTCCTCGCCGCGTCCGTGATCACCATCCTCATCAATGGCCTCCTCCTCCGCTTCCTCCCCGACCGCATGGCTCCCCGCCAACCGGCGACCTGAGCCTCAGAACTGCAATCGCCGAACGAATCGCGAAATCTCTTCTGCCATAGTGCGCCAGGCGGTTCTTCGCGCCCTTTGCGGCCGTTCCTTCGCGTGCTCTTTGCAGCTGTTCTTCGCTGTGCTTCGCGCCTCCGTTGATGATGTAGTCGCCGAGTTGATAGTCACTTCCGTGGCTGAGGCATCCGCTTTTCTTTGCGCCCTTTGCGGCCTTTTCTTCGCGCCCTTTGCGGTTAAAAGCTGTTGCCGGGAAGGACGATGCCCCTACTCCAGCGGCACCAAGCCCGCCCATAATCCACAGTTCTCCCGCCGACCAGCGACTGACGACTGGTTCCCCCCTGAATCTCGCTCTCCAACCGCCGCATCCGTTATTCTAGTAACGATTTCTATGGCCACCCGAACCCCCAAAACCTCGACTGCCACCGGGCTCATCGACGCTCCAACCTCCGACCGCGAACGTGTCTTCGACGCCTTCCGCCACTGGGGCTACCTCGAAGCCGACCTCGACCCCCTCGGCTTGCTCCGCCCCGTGCCTCAGCCCGACCTGCAAATCGACGGCGACTACGCTCGCGAAGCCCGCCGCTTCTACTGCGGCACCATCGGCGTCGAATTCATGCACATCACCGACCCCGAACGCCGCCGCTGGATTCAGGAGCGCATGGAAGCCGCCCCTTCGGCCGTCGACCAGGAACGCGTCCTCGACTTCCTTATCCGCGCCGACATCTTTGAGCAGGTCCTGCAGCAACGCTATCTCGGCACCAAGCGCTTCTCCCTCGAAGGCAACACTGCCCTGCTCCCGCTCGTCGACGAAATCCTCGACGCCGCCGCTCAACGTGGCGCAGTCAACCTTGTCATGGGCATGAGTCATCGCGGCCGCCTTAATGTCCTTCTCCACGTCGCCCGCCGCACCCCCGAAGAAATCTTCGCCTCGTTCGAGGACGTCGATCCGCGCAGCGTCCTCGGCTCGGGCGACGTGAAATATCACCTCGGCGCAACCGGCGAATACATCACCCGCAGCGGGAGCAAGGTCAACATCCACCTCGTCTCAAATCCCAGCCACCTCGAAGCCGTCGACCCCGTCACCGTCGGCCGCACCCGCGCCAAGCAAGACCGCGCCGGAGAAGGTGGTCGCGAAAAATACTTGCCGCTACTCGTCCACGGCGACGCTGCATTTGCCGGTCAGGGAATCTTCGCTGAGACCATGAATTACGCCGACTTGCCCGGCTACACCGCCGGCGGCACCATTCACATCATCGTGAATAACCTCGTCGGCTTCACCACCAACTACACCGAAGAGCACTCCGAGCGCTTCTCGGCCGATCTCGCGCGCCGCCAGTCCATCCCCATCTTTCACGTCAACGCCGAAGATGTCGACGCCGTCATCCGTATCGGCCGCATGGCCCTCGAATATCGCTACACCTTCAACACCGACGTCGTCATCGACATGATCGGCTATCGCCGTCACGGCCACAGCGAAGTCGACGACCCCACCGTCACCCAACCTCTTCTTTATAGGGCAATCAAAGCGCATCCGCCGCTCTGGGAGATTTACGCCGAGGACGCCGGCCTCGAAGCCGAGTCCAAAGCTGCCGAGGTGAAAGCGCAATACGAGGAAGGACAAAAGAACGCCGGTTCCATCACCAAGAAGCCCACCATGCGCGATCTGCCCGGCTACTGGAGCGGCTATTTCGGCGGACGCTACAAGCCGGAATTTGAAGTCGAGACCGGCCTATCCACCGCCGAGCTCACCGAGCTGACAGAAAAGCTCACGACCTATCCGGACGGCTTCCACATTCATGCCAAGGTCAAAAAGCTTCTCGAGCAGCGCGCCGAAATGGGGGCGGGCAAGCGCGACGTGGATTACGGAATGGCCGAGGCCCTAGCCTTCGCCAGCCTGGTCAAAGCCGGCATCCCCATACGCATGAGCGGTCAGGACTCCCGCCGCGGTACCTTCAACCAGCGTCATTCCGTTCTGCTCGACATCGAGAACGAAACCGAATACGTTCCCCTGCAGCACATCGCCGCCCCCCAGGCTCGGTGCGAGATCTACAACTCGACGCTCTCCGAAGCCGGCGTCATGGGCTTCGAATACGGATACAGTCGGGACTATCCTGAAGCCCTCGTTCTGTGGGAAGCCCAGTTCGGCGACTTCGCCAACGTCGCTCAGGCGGTCATCGATCAATTCGTATGCGCCGGCGAAGACAAGTGGGGACTGCTTTCCGGCCTCGTGCTTCTCTTACCCCACGGCTACGAAGGCCAGGGACCGGAACATTCCAGCGCCCGCATTGAGCGCTTCCTGCAACTCGCGGCTCGCGACAATTTCCAGATCTGCCAGCCCTCAAACGCCGCGCAGTATTTCCACCTGATGCGCCGTCAGGCTCTGCGCCACTGGCGTAAACCGCTTGTTATATTCACGCCCAAGAGCATGCTGCGTCATCCCGACGCCTGCTCCCCGATCGAAGACTTTACCCACAGCCGCTTCCTGCCCATCGTTCCCGACACGGGAGCCGTCGACGCGAAACGCATTCTCGTCTGCACCGGAAAAATCGGCCACGAACTCCGCGTCGAGCGCCAGCGCCGCAAAGACACCTCGACCGCGATCGTCTTCGTCGACCAGATGTATCCTTTCCATGAAGCTGAACTGAAAGCTGCGATCGACCAGCATCCCGCTGCGCGCGAGATCGTCTGGGTGCAGGAAGAACCCGCGAACATGGGAGCCCTTTTCTACATGCTGCCCCGGCTGCGCCATGTCGCTGGAGAACGAGCCGTGTTGTCGGTGAAACGCTCCGCCAGCCCCAGCCCCTCAACCGGATCCGCCGGAGCCCACGAAATGGAGCAGAAAACGCTGCTGGCCCTTGCCTTCACCAACGGCAAGAACTAAACCTCCGTCCCATTGCGGGTGCCCCGCTCAAGCTTAACCCTTCACCTGGTGGGATGCCCCATCCCAACGTCGCGCCCTCTACGACGTTAGGGTGGGATTCAACTGCCGAAACCGTCACGTCCCCCTCTGTCCTGTCACCGACTATCAGGGTGCCCGGTGCAAGCTCGGGTGTGAATTCAGAATTCCTCCGTGTCCCTCCGTGTCCTCTGTGGTAGAAGGTTTTGGGCTGTGGTTGGCCCTACTCCACCACCGGCAGTTCCACATACGACGCCATCCCCGCCCCGCAATACACCCGCTGCGTCGCCTTCACGAAATCCTCCGCCTTCGCTTTGTAAATGCTGGGCACAAACTTCTGCGGATTTCGGTCAATCACCGGAAACCACGTCGACTGGATCTGCACCATGATCCGGTGCCCCTTCAGAAACACATGATCGCGATCCCGCAGCGGTACCTTCCACTCCATCGGCTTTCCGGCCACCAGCGCATGCGGCTTCTCGAAGCTCGCCAGATACCGTCCCCGCCGCACTTCCATCGCGATCGGCAGCTCATACCCATTCAACGACTGCGCATATTGTCCCGGCTTCGGACCGTCCTCCGCCTTCCATTCGTTTTTCTGTGCGTTCTGCGGATACACATCGATCAGCTTCACCACAAAATCGCTATCCGTTCCCGACGTCGAAGCAAACAGCGTTGCCGCCACCTCTCCCGTCACCGTCAAATCCTGCTCCAGCGGCGCGCTCACGAACGTCAACACATCCGGCCGATCATCGACAAACCGCTGGTCCGCCACTTCCCACGTGCGCCAGTCGCCCGCTGGATACGTCGGCGAAATCGGCCGCGTCCGGTACGGCACCGGATCCGCCGGATCCGACACATACTCCCGATACGCCTTCGCTCCCGCCGCCGGCGCTTCCAACGACAGCGTTCCGTCCGCATGCAGATAAAGCTTCTTCAGCTTCGCTTCTTTCGGCGGCCACACCGCATAGGTGTGCCACGTATTCGATCCGCTCTGAAACGTCGTCGCCTGCCACCCCGGTTTCTCTCCGACCCCATGCAGGTAGTACCGGAAAAACGGCGCTTCGATGTTTTCGCGAAATTCCCGTGACGTCTCGTGCCCGCCAAACGGGATCAGCCCGATGCTGTCTCCCTTGGGCGCTCGCCACTCGCCGTGAAACCACGGCCCGGCCACCATGAAATTCGTATGCTCGGGATCGTTCTCCGCCGCGTGCCGGAAAATCTGCCACGGCCCCCACGGATCCTCCTGGTCCCAGAACCCCGCGACATTCAGGTTCGGCACCGTCGACGCATGCAGCTGTCTCACCCACGCTTCTTTCTTCCAGAATTCGTCGTAGTCCGGATGCTCCACCGTCTCATTCCAGAACGGAATGGACCCGTGCACGTACGTGTCGTTGATATTCGAAAGCGGCCCCAGGTTCAGGTACCACTCGTATGTATCGTATGTTTCGAAATCGAAGTGCGTGTTCTTGTTCTTGTCCGCCTGCTCCATCACTGCGTATTCGAAGTCGTAGCTCTCGCGCAGCGCCCCGTAGCGATGGACATCGTCATTCATCCACTGGTCCACCGGCGACGCCTGCTCGCTCATCGCTTTCAACGCCGGATGCGGTTTCAGCAGCGCCAGCGCCGTCGTCAGCCCGTCATACGACACGCCATACATCCCGACCTTCCCATTGTTGTTGGGAACGTTCTTCACCAGCCACTCGATCGTGTCGTAAGCATCGGTCGTTTCATTCGTTGCCTTCGGATCGTTCAAATCCACCCACGACGACAGCTTGAACTCACCCTCCGACTTGAACCTCCCGCGCAGGTTCTGGATCACAAAGATATAGCCATCCTGCGCCAGTTCTTTCATGTTCGTGGGCATTTCCTCCGGTGGCTTCGCCGGCACGCCGTAAGGTGTGCGCCGCAATAGGATCGGCAATGGCCCCGACTGATCGACCGGCGTAAGAATCGCAGTCTGCAACCGCATCCCGTCCCGCACCGGAATCATCACCTCTTCCAGCTTGAACGGCGTCTTCGCGGGAGCCTTCTGCGCCACGATTGGTGGCTGCCCCGCTCCGCCCTCCTGCGCGGCTGCCGGGGCCACCAACCAAATCGCTACGGCAACCACGGTCAACGCCGTCAAACTGCAAACACGGAACCTCTCATGAAACCGAATCCAGCCCAGAAACCGGCGCACCTTTCCTCCGAGGCCCTTCAGCCTAGAACTTCCTGGTATTGTCGCGATGGAAAAAACGCCACACTGCGCGGCAGACCCCGCGCATCTTACGAGCGGAAAAAGAACAAGTCAACGAAACTTACAATGGCCGTGAAGGCCTCCTCTTTTGTGTCATCCTGAGCGGAGTGAGGCGACGCCGAACGCAGTCGAAGGACCCCAACACGGTGTGGAGCACCACTGGCGTCTTGAACTTCTTCACCACGCCGCCGCGGGTGCCCCATCCCAACGTCGTGTCCTCTGCGACGTCAGGGTGGGATTCCACAACCATCGCGATCTTCTCGTCCCCCTGTCGCCTGTGCTCTGTGACCTGTCCCCTGTCAGCGCCACCTCAACCTAATCCCATTTCGGAACGCCCCAAAAAATATTCCCGGTTTTCCAGTCCTTTTCCACAGACGTTCCACGTGGAACACTCGAAAATCTGCGGGTCTCCAAAAAAAATCAGGCGCCGACAAGACGCCTGAGACCTGACACCTAAGACCTGACACCTGACACCCAAGACCTATCACCCAAGATCTGTGACCTGTCCCTGTCCCTGTCCCTGTCCCTAACCCCGCGCCTCAGTCATCATCCAACGCTGCGGTTGATTCTTCGGAAGGATATCGAGATAGATCACTGCGTAGCGGAACGCCATCACCACCGCCGTCAACACCATCAGCGTAGCCGCGAACTCGGTCCACTTCGGCACGTAGTACACCCCTGCGCTCGCCTGTAGCCCCGTGATCGAAACGTTCAAGCGGTTCGCCATGAAGCCCATCACTACCAGGCTGCAAGTCCAATACAGTTTCTGCGGATCGTTCTTCACCTTCTCCATGTTCAGCAGCACCAGCGGCGCCACGACCAGCAGAGCGATCTCGAGCCAGAACGAGAATGTCTCCTCGCGCCACTTGAACATGTAAGGCAGCGCGCCGTGCGTGTACAGATCCACGCCGCGGAAGATCGCATACAACGCCAGCATGGGCGCGATCACCCGGCTCAACTCGCTCAGGATCGCCGTGTCGAGCTTCACGTTCAGCGAACGCACGCACAGATACAACGCCATCACCGTCACCGCCAGCCCCGCCGGAATCGCCGACAGGTAAAACAGCGTGGTCAGGTAGGGCGTGTACCACAGCGGATCGAGTTTGCCCTTGGTCAGCAGATACAGCCCGCCAAGAAACGATTGGTGCAGCGACGATAGCACGCACCCCACCAGCACCAGCCCGATCAGGATGCGATGCTGCTGTTTCAGGTACCACTCGCGCGCGCCCTTCCACGGAATCTTTTCCACCAGCGCCGGCGAAAACTCGAACGACAGGACCGTGGTGTACAGCATCACGCACCACGACACCTCGAACAGCATCGAGTGCCGGTTCCACATGAAGATCGGATGCCAGATTCTCCATGGCAGCCCAAGTTCGTACATCATCCCCACGATCACACTCACGTAGCCGAGAAACGACACCAGCACTGCCGTGCGCAGCACCGGTCGGTAGCGCTCGAACCCCAGCAGATACACCGCCGCCGCGATTCCGAACCCACCGGCCGAAAGGCCTACGCCACACAAGGTCCCCAGTCCCACCCATAGTCCCCAGGGCTGCGGATCGGTCAGGTGCGTCGCCTGGCTGAAGCCCAGCGCGAAACGTGCGTAGGTTGCATACAACCCTGCCACAAAAATCACCGCCACAATCACGCGCCACAACGTAATTTTCGGAAACCGTAAGCCCGTCATATCCTGCTCCCTTCCCGCTCGCGGCAGCCGCCCTCGGCTGTCCGGCCGGGCGAATACCCGGCAATGCTTGTCCGTTTCTGGAAATCGCCCGAACATTACGAACTCCCTCAGGCCGAAGGCCTGTTCCCTGCGTGACCCCCGTGACCTCCGTGTCCTCGATTACCCCCGTGACCTCCGTGTCCTCGATTCCCTCCGTTCCCTCCGTGTCCTCTGTGGTCAAGGCTTTGTCGTCTTCTCCCGCGCCTCAACCCTCGCGACTTCATTGCGCCGCTCGGTGATCCAGTACAGCCCGGCCAGCAGCGATCCACCCACCAGCACCACCGTCGGCACATCGTTCAACGCTGCCGCGCTCAATGCCGGCATCGGCTGCCGCGGCGCCGCCACGAAACCCAGCTGCTCGAACGGAACATCCGAAATGAAGAACACCGACGTCCCGCCCGCCTCCTCGCTGCCGTAAATGTGCTTCACATACTTCGCGTCGCCCAGGATGCGCCGCTCCGCTTCTTCCAGGATCTCGTCGCGCCACCCGACGATTGACGCGCCGGTCGGGCACGCCTCGACGCACGCCGGCGGCTGCTCCTTCGCCTGCCGCGCCGCGCACATGTCGCACTTCTTCACGAACGGCACCAGCTTCGTCCACTCGTAGCGCGGCACGCTGAACGGACACGCCACCAGGCAATAGCGGCAACCGATGCACTTCGAGCCGTCGTAGGTGACCGGGCCGAGCGCGGTCTTTTTCAGAGCGCCCACCAGGCACGCCGACGCGCACGCCGGATCCTCGCAATGCATGCACATGCGCCGCACGTACTTGTCACCGTGTTCCTCGATCACCGTCAGCGCTGTCGGCGAAAGCTTCGCCTCAGTGTCTTTCGGGAAGCCGTGAAGCTCCTTGCATGCCTGCTCGCAGCTGCGGCACCCGATGCATTTCGTGATGTCCACCAGAATGGCTCTCGTGCGTTCCATAACGTTCTCCTTCCGTACGGACACTCCCATGTCCGCGTCGCTGCTCTTCGCACCACCCCCGGGTCGGAGCCCATTGGTAGCGCCGCCGTCCCGGCGGCTGTCGGGCGGGCATCCCGCCCGCCCCCCTGAGGGCGAGCCGCCTTCAGGACAGCCGGCAAGATGCCGGCGCCACCCGGCTAGGCGAGGAAGAATTCCTTCGCCAGCTTCTCGCGCAGCTCAGGCGCAACTCGCGCCAGCAAGCCGGGCAGCGGCACGCCGCCGTCGGCCGCCATCGTGGGCGCCAGCTGCGTGACCATGCTGTTCAAACGCGTGACGCAGTTCTGCAGCCACGGCGCCACCATCGCTCCCTGCACCAGGTTCTTCTTGTTCAGCGAGAGGTCGGGTGACTTCACGATGGCGATCCAGCCGTTCGCATACGGATCTCTCGTCAGTAAGCTGGGGTCCTGGACGACGTCGCGATTGACGACGGTGACCACGCCCTCAACCGGCGAGACCAATTCGAACTCGTGACCGTCGCTGATCAGCGATATGATCTTCTGCCCCTGTCGCACCCAGCGATTCGCGCCAGTCACGTCGACGGTATCGACCTTGCCCAGCAGGTTCGCAGCGAAGCCGTCGACACCGACGCGCACATTCTCTCCACCCTCATGCAACATCCAGGTGTGTCCGGGAGCGCGGCGCCTGCGGCCCGGTCCAGACTTCGGGCCGGGGCTCAAGCCCCACGACGTTGCGGGTGCGGAAGTAGCTGATCGACATCACCAGCAGGAACATCAGGAGGACAAACAGGATCGACATAAGCACCTCCTTGCGGGTCGTCGTGCCCGCCCGTTTCCGAGAGCGGTCTGCAACCGGCGTCGCTCTGTGTAAGTGCACGTCAGTGGCAAACTGGCCAGCGCATCCTGGTGATTGATGGCAAAGAACTTAGGAAAGCGCGAGGAAGTTACGAAAGGTAGCAGCGCCACTGCATTTTGCAGCGGTTACCGCAATTTGCAGGGGCGGATTGAGAGGCGGCCCGGAGCGGCAGGGACGTCCAGTTAGATCGATGCTCATCGATACGTGAGCGATCATCGCGGCCGGTTGTGCGACTAAGATATGCAGCCTGAGCGCTCCGCTTACTCCGCCTTGACGCGCTCGTAGTATCGCCGGGCTTTCACGCGGTTGCCGCACACCTTCATGTCGCACCAACGGCGGCGTTGATTCTTGGTGTGGTCGAGGAAGAGCCACGCACAATCTTCGGCGGCGCACATGCGCAGATGGGCCAGGTCAGGATTGAGCAATAGATTCGCGGCCGAGCGCGCGATGGGCCACAGGATCGAATCCATGTGCGTGTCCATCCCGATCCATTGCCAGATGAAGCGGCGGTTGTCGGGCAGGACCATGCCGTGCGTCATGGCTTCCTGCAGCGTGGAGTTCAACAGAGTGAACGGCTTGCCGGGAACGGTGCGGTGCTCGGCGATGGCGGAGAAGATGGCGTAGAGCGCTTCGCGAAATTGCACCGCGCGTTGCAGCACGTTCTTGCCCTGGCCGGGTAGCAGGTTGTTGCGATTGAGCAACGTGTCGACGTTGCTTGGGTACACGCGTGCCTGCATGCCAAACATCACCAGACTGCGATAGTCGGGCAGGCGCTCGATGGCGAGCGTGGGGCGATGACTCACGGTGTTGACGAAATCGAGCGCGAGGTTTCCGCCACTCAGATCGAACTGCGTCTTCGCTTGGGGTTCTGACATCGAAATGGCCAAGAAAACCAAATTCTTCTAACCATCAAAATACGCTTGACTGGTTAGAATGCCGCCTTTAGACTCTCTCTAACCGGTAAATCCGGTTTAGGTGGTTAGAATACCATGCGCGACGCTCGGGATTCCACCATTCGCTCTCTCCTTCGCAGCGGGGAGATCGCCGACATCGGGGGACGGCCTCGGAAGCTACAACCCAGGGGACCGTCGACCGCGGGACTCGTCACTGCATTCGCAGCCATCTACCTCGTTTGGGGGTCGACGTACCTGGCGATCCGGTATGCGGTGGAAACAATTCCGCCGCTGCTCATGATGGGGGTGCGGCATGTGAGTGCGGGCGCGGTCCTCTACGCGTGGGCGCGGTGGCGTGGGACGCGGGCGCCGCAGTGGCGAGAATGGGTGCATCCGGCGTTGATTGGCGCGGTGCTTTTTCTGGGTGGGCATGGAAGCCTGGCGTGGGCGGAGCAGCGGGTGCCGTCGGGAATTGCGGCGCTGCTGGTGGCTACCCTGCCGATGTGGATTGTGGTGCTGGCGCGCATGGCGGGCGCGGAACGCAAACTGAGCCGGACCGCGATGGCGGGATTAGTTCTGGGATTCGCCGGGGTCGGGGCGTTGTTTGGCCCGGACGCGTGGCGGCACAATGGCGAGTTGAACCTGCTGGGCACTTTGGCGGTGCTGGGCGGAACGTTCCTCTGGGCGGCGGGGACGATCTACATGCGCAGCGTGAAGATGCCGGAGTCGGCAGTGATCTCGTCGGCGATGCAGATGCTTGCCGGTGGCGTGTCGCTGCTGATTGCGGCCACGCTGACGCGCGAGACGGCAACCTTTCACTGGGCTGCAGTGACGGCGCGGTCATGGCTGGCGCTGGCTTACCTGATGGTGTTCGGATCGATCGTGGCGTTCACGGCCTACAACTGGCTGCACACGGTAGCGCCGCCGTCGCGGGTGTCGACGTATGCGTACGTGAATCCGGCGGTCGCGGTGTTGTTGGGCTGGATGCTGGCCGGAGAACCCATTGGAGTGGTGACGGTGGTGGCGATGGTCATCATTCTGCTCGGGGTGGCTCTGGTGAATGCGGGACAGAAAGAAGAGCACGCGTCGGCGGGGACGAACGGGAACGCGCAGTGCGAAGAGGAAGAGGCGGTGGCTTAGAGAGGAACGTGTCGTATGATCCGCTGCACGAAGAGCGGGGGTAGGTCAAGGGAAAGGTTCCACCTGTCCTCGTTTTTTTTCTAGAGGTAGCTCATGGGGCCGAGTTCCTCAAAGGCGGGAACTCAGGTTTGCCGGGACCGTAAACATCAGTTTCATCACTGATTGCGACCGGCTGGAAGTATTTGACTAGAAAGTTACGATCCGTCGTCTGCTCGTAGTCGCCCTTCTCATTAGCCAGCCATATCACGTAAAGACCGTCTTGCCGACTGTAGTACCCGATACGAAAGACTCGCCCTATATCTGCCTTCCAGCCGGGAGTCTTGGCGTCGCTCCGAACAAGGCGGAAGGTGGAACGGGGCGGTATGATCGTCGGAAGGCCCGGCCCTTTGCCCGAAGAGCCGTGCCGAAGCATCTTCTTTTTCTTCATGCCCAACCTTGCTAAAGCCCACCTTTCCTCAGCCGTTCTGAAAAAATACCATGACCGACGCTGCCCCACCCTTCGACGGAGCTCAGGGCAGGCTCCATCGCGGTTTTCGAGGGTGGGAGGCACGGACCATAACCTTGCCCCCGACAGGCGGCTCTCCAACTCCCAGTACAGAAGGAACTCGATCCGATGAAATCGCGGTGCCTGTGCTTCCCACCTTTCGAAAATCACGAAAGGTGGGGCAGCCACTTTTATGAATAACTCAAGAAAACAAAAAAAGGTGGGCCAGCCCCCAAGGGTATTATGGCCTCCACAGGGGGACTCGATGAAAGGCACGCTTGTCCTAGCCGCTCTGTTGTTGGTGTCCGTTCTGCCAGCACACGCTGGGACGCCAGCCGACGGCAATCAGCTCTTGCGTTACTGCCAGCTAGCTCTCCACCTTGTTGACGCAGGCGACTTGCCAAGTCAAGACATGAGCAATGCTTCACATTGCATCGGGACTGTGCATGGAGCGGCGGACACCTTGATATTCCTTCATAAAATCCAGCCACCGAACGGCGTGACGGTTGAGCAAGAGGTTCGAATCGTCGTCAAATATTTGCAGGACCATCCTGCGAAGTTAGCCAAGCCCGACGTTGCCATCATCTTTGAAGCACTCAGCGAAGTATTTCCAGCGAAGAATCCTGTCTGGCATCGGTAGGCGAATGTCTCACACTCCTGGATGTCCGTGCCATCACTCCGATTACCCGTTTGGGGGCTGGCCCACTTTCCCCCAGCGGTTCTGAAAAAATACCATGACCGAGGCTGCCCCACCCTTCGACCGCGCTCAGGGCAGGCTCCATCGCGGTTTTCGATGGGTGGGAAGCACGGACCGTGACCTTACCCCGACAAGTGGCCCTCCAACTTCCAGTGCAGAAGGAGCTCGATCCGATGAGGTCGCGGCGCCTGTGCTTCCCACCTTTCGAAACTCACGAAAGGTGGGGCAGCCACTTTTATGGATAACTCAAGAAAACAAAAAGATAAGGTGGGCCAGCCCCACCGAGTCGATGTGTAAGGCATCACCGAGATCAATGAAAAATCCCCATCGCACTCATTGCCCACACGCAAAAAGGATTTTTCCCATGGTAGTTCGGGGTTAAGTGCGGATAACGATCACCCAACGCGAACGAATCTCCGGGAAAGTCGATGCCCGACTTCGCTGCGGCAGCCTCGTTGCCATGCCAGCCGTAGCTCTACCCGTCAACTGCAGCTCAACCTGCCCCATGCATTATCCTGTTCGTGAAACCTACACCCATGATCCCATTCCGCGGCCTTACATACTTCATCGCATGTTTGCTATTCCCCGTTGAAGCCATCGCGCAACAAGCCGCTCCCTCCCTGCCCTCCACCGGCTTCCCCGGGCTGGATCAATACCGCAGTTCCCGCATCGCCATCTACAGCGATGACTTCGGCGAACTTTCGCGCTACCGCGAAGCCGATGCCGCGCTCGCCGCTCCGAAAGCCAATGAGAATCGAGTCATCTTCCTTGGCGATTCGATCACCGACTATTGGAAGCTCGTCGATTATTTCCCCGGCAAGCGATACATCAATCGCGGCATCGACGGCCAGACCACATCGCAAATGCTGGTGCGCTTCCGCCAGGATGTGATCAACCTGCATCCCAAGGTTCTGGTCATTCTGGCAGGGACGAACGACGTCGCCGGCGTCACCGGCCGGGCCCGCAACGAAGACATTGAGGCTAACTACACGACTATGGCCGAGGCGGCGCGTCTGCACGGCATCCGAGTCGTCTTCGCGTCGCTGCTGCCCGTCAACAACACCAGTTCGGAAGATGCGAAAGAATCCTTCGCCTTGCGGCCGCACGAAAGACTGTTAGCGATCAATCGTTGGCTGAAAGACTATTGCGGGACCAACGGCCTCGTCTATCTCGACTACTACTCGGCGTTAGTCGATGAGAACGGAATGCTGAAAAGGAATTGAGCGATGACGGGCTGCATCCCAACGCCGCCGGATACAAGCGGATGACCCCGCTAGCCGACGACGCCATCGCCAAGGCGCTGAAGTAGCGGTTCGAGCAACCAAAAAATAGAGGCCACACTGACGATGCTTCCCCTCCAAGCGGGCCTGTTTTTCGACCGTTGAGTTAAGCTAAGTTAGATACACCACACATGCGAGTGTCATGAACAAGAACAGTTGCTCTCGACTATCAGCGAAGATGTCGTTGGTCTGGATACTGGCCCTGGCGAATCTGAGCTTCGCGCAGACGCCAACCTTGGAGGGTGTGTGGGGAGCAAAGCGGCACTTTGGGCCGGACGTTCAGGGTAGTCTCGAGATCGTTCGCTCCAAAGACGCCTGCCGTGCGGTCATCGCGCACTATGACCTGGCATGCACCAACAAGGACGGCCACGTCCACTTCGACCTTCCCGACAATCAAGGCAGCTTCACCGGCCGGCTGCAAGAAAACGGCTCCGAGATTCGCGGTTACTGGATTCAAGCTCCCACCGTAAATGACGGCACAAAGTTTGCCACTGCCGTTACGCTTCATCTCCACGGTGAGAACGATTGGCAGGGAACGGTCGCGCCTTTGCAGGACGACTTCACGATCTACTTAGTTATCCAGCGCAGGTCCGATGGCTTATTAGGGGCCTTTCTGCGAAACCCCGATCGAAACATTGGCGTGCTCTGGAAGGTGGATCACCTGGAGCAGATGGGCGATCGGATCAAGCTCGTGGGGGTAGCCAACGGGACCGCCGCAGGCCAAGTATATGGCGAAGGCCTCTATCACCCGGACGACAATCGCATTTCTATTTACTTCCCGGCTCGCGGCGGTAGCTATGACTTTGAGCCCATTTCTGACGATTCCGGGTTTTACGCGCGGGGAAAGAATCCGCCGTCCTATGAATATCACGCCCCGCTGGCTGAGGACGACGGGTGGCCGGTGGGCACTCTGCAGGATGTGGGAATGAAGGTGGACTCGATCGCCGAACTTGTAAATGCAATTGATAATCTTTCCGTGCAGTCGGTCCACGACCCTTACGTTCATGGATTTCTGGTTGCGCGGCATGGAAAGCTGGTGGCTGAGGAGTATTTCTATGGCTTCAACCGGCTCCAGCCCCACGACACCCGCTCAGCCAGTAAGAGCGTGACCGCGACTTTGTTCGGCGCGATCATGGAGAACGGCGCCAATGTTTCTCCGGCAACCAAGGTCTATGATCTGCTCTATCACGGGAAACCTCCGGAGAGTATCGATCCGCTGAAAAAAGAGATGACGGTCGAACATCTGCTCACCATGTCATCGGGTTACGATTGCGATGATAGCGATGGCAACCGCCCCGGCAGTGAGGACACCCTGCTCGACCAACAAACGAACCCCGATTACTACAGTTACACGCTACAGCTCCCGCTGGAAAAAGGCCTCAAGCCCGGCCAGCAGGCCGTCTATTGTTCAATCAACCCCAATCTCGTCGGTAATGTGATTTCAACTGCCACTAACAAGCCATTGCTCGAGCTGTTTTCTGACCTGCTGGCGGAGCCGCTGCATCTCAAGGACTATCATCTTAATTTACAGCCGACAGGCGAGCCTTATATGGGCGGTGGAATCAAGTTGCTGCCACGCGATTTCATGAAATTTGGCCAACTGATGCTGAACGGCGGTACCTGGAACGGGAAACGGATCGTCACCAAGGAATACGCTCTCCGCGCTTCTTCACCGCTGGTGAGCATGCGGAGCTACTATTTTTCGCCGGGCTACGGCTATCTGTGGTGGGTTGCAGATTTTCCTTATCACGGAAGAAAGGTAAAGGCTTTTTACGCCAGCGGCAATGGCGGAAACTTCGTCGTGGGTTTTCCGGAACTGGACATAGTGGTGGCATTTTACGCCGGCAATTACGCCGACCATACCGTCCAGGTCATCCTGAAAGACTATATTCCGAACTTTATCCTGCCTGCGCTAACGGATGAGTCTCGGTAAGGGATCAACCCCGAGCGGCCACAATGCCGATATCGCCGCACTAACTGCCATAACATCCCTATTTCGCCAATTGGGTCCGGTTTTGGTGCACTAACGGCGCAGGCTCGTGCTAACGTCTGGTTCGACAGTTACTCACGCTTGCCCCCTAAATCCTTGTTACGTCCACTTTGCCTCAGGGCTACGTCGGTCCCAGGTTTCTCTGTTCCAGATTCTCGTCCTCGTCTCCGTATCCATCCAGGCAATTTGCTGAAACTCGCGATGCTAATCGACTCCTATAAATGATCATTGTTCGGCTCCTTTCTCCCGAGGCGCTTGGTTGGCTTCAGCATCACCAACCGTTCTCGCAGGTCGCAGCCGACATTGTCATGGAATCAGATTCACCAAAACTTCCTTCCGAGAAATGAAGCCAGTGGGAACAAAATACCTTCACGGGCGCTACGAATTAAAGCTGGCGATGGCGCAGGGCCTCGAAGGTTTGGCGAATCATGCTACTTCCATGCTTGGGCCTCTGTTTTATTTGCCAGCCATTCTGCTCTGGCTCGCGGCCACTCTCATTGGCGCTGCACTGGGTTGGAAGGTTCTTCCCTTCGGAACGCGTTTTCTGTTCGCAGCAAAACGGGCTGGAGGAGTTGAAGCAGCCCCGTCTGTTACAGCCCAAGTGGGGCGGAGTCCAGAGATGCTTTTTGGTTTGCGCCTCCAAAGTTTAGTCAGGCATGGGAGTCGACATTTTCGGGCGGGAACTCCAGTCCCGTGGGCTATCGAGCGGATCAAAGGGTGGCCGCTTTTGTGGGAGTGCCTGATGGCATGTTTGTTCCTGGAGGAATCGAGCACACCAGCGTAATCGCAAGCCTGGCACAGACGCAGGTGGACCCAGGAGTCGCCGGGGTTGAAACATTCTTCACAGGGTGGGCTTGACTTCATGGACGAATTGGTTGACTATTTGGTGCAACATCGGCGAAGGAGCGCGCCAGACTGGGGCTTTGGCGGGTTCGACTTACCTTCTGGCCGCTTCCACAGAATCTGATTTGCTTCCCCTTTTCCCCCTCGTGAACCTGGGCCCTGATGTCACCGTCGTGGTGGAGGGTCAACCGTGGACGCACGCATACGAATGCTTTTGCGCGTCATCGATGAAAGTGGAGGCAGGCTTCGCAAGACTCCGGAAGAACTGGGGAACTTGTTGGGGCTCGGCGAGGCCCGGGTGCTGCGTCTGTTTAGCAGGGAGATGGGCAAGACGCTGAAGCAGCATCTGCTTGAGGTAAGAATGGCGAGGGCGGCGCAGTTGGTGAGAGAGGTTGTGCCGCCGATAAAGACGGTCGCCTCTGACTGCGGCTACAGCGTTGTCAGCAACTTTTGCCGAGATTTCAAGCGCGTCCACGGAATCAGTCCAACCCAGATGCGACTCCGTCACATGGACTTCCGGGCGCGGGCCGAACTGCCGGCGTTCTCCAACACGCGATCAGGCCAATCGAACGCCACGGAGTGATGGCAGGGCAGCGAAGCTCTGGCTGCGGACGATGGCTTACGCAAGCTGCGGAACCGGCGTTCCGCGAGCCTTTGGGTGCATCCTCTCACTTCCCCGGATTTTCCACACGATGTGCTTTTCTGATGGTAAATGGCAGCTTTTGATAATTGTGTCCTCTCCTTAGGCAGAGTTAGATAGAGAACACTCGGCTCTAAGACCCACTTACCGATTTCTCTTACAAGGATTTTCAAAACACTAAAGATCCCTACAAGGAGGGGACACTATGAAAGCTACGAACGAAGGCCAGGCCAGGCAGCTTGCGCACGGGAACCGGGGCCTGTGCAGCGTCGGCCAGCTGAGGGTGAGCATGCTGTTACTGATTTTGTTGGCAGCGTGTGCCATCGTTGGTACCGCTCATGCTCAAACTGTGATTGGCAGCTCCGGCGCTGGGTGGCAAACCTGGACTCTCGGGGACAACAACACAATTCTGTCCGATCTCAATGACAACGGAGCGCCTTACTGGGATGTTACCTGGGAGGTCTTCAGCAACACCTACGGGGGCAGTCCCGCGGATAAGAACGCGGGATTCTGCTTGACCTCGACCGGCGATTGCCAGGGAATCGGCAGCGGGGCGTTGGCTCCGGGGGCATTGCCATTTTGGGGGCAGCTTTACAACTCGGCGAGCGACATGGGCGGCGCACGCGACAACACCGTCTATTTCAGGAGTACCGGTGGGAGATTGAGGGCAACGTTGTATCTCAATTTCTCGGCGAACCCGACAGAAATCAACGAATTTGGATGGTTTGAGACGAATGCCACTGGTGCCAGTATCGGAAACCGGCACATACTCTTCCAGGGCAGTGGCGAACCGACGGGCAGCTTGACGCCAGACCCAGTCGGCAAAACCGTCACCTTCTCGCCAACCAGGTATTTCGGCTACTACTACAGCGACGTGAGCGAACCGGCTTGCCCCGACGGTACGGACCAACCGTGTGCAGATCCCAACGCGATATTACACGGGTGTTACGCGAATACACTGTTCAACTTGAATGACGCAAGGTGTACTGAGACTGGAGGTAATCAAGGGGATCATGATCTCGTAGTGTTCAAGGATGGCGGTTCGTCTTTGCATCCGAACTACTGGGTCGTGGGCGAGGATCCTACGGATTGCGCAAATCAGGATGGTGATTGCAACCTTACGATCGTTAAGGTGGTTCCTGTGCTGAGCAACTAGACGAAAGTCATTCATACACATTGCCCCACCTTTGCTTTCGGCAGGGGTGGGGCGTGTCATTTGGTGGTGGGCTGCCTAATGATGTGTGGCGTCTGGGTCATCCATCAAGGCGAGCAAGTTGCGGGTAGCGCCTATTTTCTTCATCTCGATCTCGTACCAACGTTGAATCGTGTCGTCGTCGTGTCCCCAGACCTTGCCGCAACTGAACGCGTAGTAGCTCCAATTCATATCCGGAGGGTGCGCTGCCGCGGTGCTGAGAAAAAGTGTGTTGTCGCGGGCGTATTGCGAAAATAGCCTGACGTAATGCGCAGCGACGCTCGCACCGGACCTGGCGTTTGGCACGTCGGAGGTATCGACGACACCCAAAGGAAGGCCTTTCGATTTGAGATCATCGCACAAGGCACGCACCTCTTCCTCATGGCGAAGATCGACCAGCCGAGCCCAGATTCTTGCGGATTTCGCGAGCCAGCGCAGGTGACGGTAGAGGCGATCATCAAACAGGTAATTCGAAGCAAAGAACGGGTCGTTTGGGTGCTGGGGCGCCGTATGAAAGTGTCCGAAACCAGTGTCCCACGAATTGCGAACCTGCTTGTCCCAGAACGCCCACGAATCGGGACTGGCGAGAGTCTCTCTGTCTTCGCCGGTAAGGTGCTGCGATCGTTGTTGCCAAACGTCCTGAGATGCGGTCAGGCGCAAGTTCGCGTAATCGGCTCGATTGGTGCTCGCCGCCAGGAGTGCCCGGTTGACCTTGGCGAACCGCACGGCTAGCAGATCGTAGTCGATCACATACAAGGCCTGGGCTCTGGTCAAGGCGGCTCCGATGAACGAACGCTCTGTACCAACGGAGACGTACACCCCGTGATTGCTTTTGCGGTAAATCGGCAACGCTGTGGCTGGATGCTGCTCGTTGGGCGGCAGGTAGATGCCAGGCGAACTGGGGCCAGCTCCCGCGGCATGTCCGTCCGCCTGAGGGGAGCAGTTTGCGCAGAGAAGAGCAAACGTGATCGCAAGCATGCAACCAGTTTGAATTGCCGAGACGCGTTTCATCAGAATCGTTTGCCTGCAAGCGCGCGACGTTGCATTGGTTGAGTGCCGGGCACCCAGCGCAGGTTTATCCCGGAGCCGTAGGGACTTACCGGAGTGCCTTCGCGCTCAAAAAAAGGCTACTACAATGCGAGGCTTCTGCGTTTCATGACCTGCAGTTGTTAGCGGCGGCTGGTTCGTGTGCGAAGAAAATCCCCGCCCAAGCGGAGCTTGATCGGGGCACACTTGAGAGTCGGGGCGGACGCGAAGGCTGGGCTTCTAAAACCGCGTCGATCCGAACCGTTCCTGACGGCGCGCGTCAACCGGGGAGACGTCGGTGATCGCGTTGCCCCCGAATATCTTCTGTATGTCGAATACCTTCGGTATAGATTGATTCGCTGGCCCCCTTTCGACATGCCAACCAGCGAAGCTCGCGAGAATCGGATTCCGGAACGACTGCCTGGTTCCCCATGGAGTGTATGGGGGATCGGATGGCTCCCGCTCATTTTCTTGCCTTCAATTGCTGTGCTGTTCCGCGAGCGCATGCCTGCGTGGGCGTTCATGTGGGTGCTGGCGATTGGGCTCTACTGGGGGCTGAAATGGGCCAGCTGGTGGCGATCGCCGATGCGGAGCCGGGCCACGATCGGGCGATCGATCGGATATCTGTTTGCCTGGCCGGGAATGGATGCGGATTCTTTTCTCGACAGCACGCAGCGGGTGGTGCCGCCGGGCACACGAGATTGGGTTTGGGCTTTTTCCAAAACGGCGCTTGGGGCGATGCTGCTCTGGGCGGTGGCCCGACGTGTTCCGGCCGACCAGCCGCTCCTGCGAGGATGGGTTGGCTTAGTGGGGATGGTTTTGCTGGCGCACTTCGGAACGTTTCACATGGTGGCGCTGACCTGGCGAAGATTTGGAGTCGACGCTGTACCCATCATGTCGGCACCGCTCCGTTCCACATCGCTCAGCGAGTTCTGGGGACGGCGTTGGAATCTCGGGTTCCGCCAGTTGGGGCACGAGTTGATCTTCCGTCCGCTGCACGGCCGGTTAGGACCTGGGGGCGCGGGGTTTCTGGTGTTCGTTGCTTCCGGACTGATTCACGATCTGGTGATCTCGCTGCCGGCCCGCGGGGGATATGGGCTGCCGACCGTATATTTCCTGCTGCAAGGTGCCGGGGTTTCTTTTGAGCGATCCCAAACCGGCAAGCGTCTCGGGGTGCGACGCGGGATACGGGGCTGGCTCTTTACGGCTCTGTTCACGGCGGGCCCGGCGTTCTGGCTCTTCCATCCGCCGTTCCTGAGGAATGTGGTGCTTCCTTTCATGCAGGTGATCGGTGCTCTATGAACAATGGATTGGCAGAACGGCTCTTCGACCCTGACCTATGGCTCGCAGGTGCAGGACATTTTGTGATTCTGATTGCGAGCGCGCAGGTGCCGTCGCGGCTGCGCTGGAAAGAAGATTTGCAACAACTGATGCCCTTCAACCGGAAACTGCTTTGGGTGCAGGGCGGTTTTACGGTGCTGACAATTATTGCCTTTGGCATCTTGACGCTGGTTCTGCATCAGGACCTGCTACGCGGAGAGCGGGCGGCGCTGGGGCTGGCGGCGTTTATCGGGTTGTACTGGACGGCGCGCATTCTGGTGGATGCTTTCTACTTTTCCCACTCGGACTGGCCGAAGGGAAGACTGTTTGTAGTCGGACACGCGCTTCTGACCGCGTTGTTTTCATTTCTCGCGATCAGCTATCTGGGATTGTTTGTGTGGCACGTGTGGCTGCGTGGGTAGCACAGCGGCGGTTCGCGGGAGGGTGATGCGTCGACCCGGGAGAAAAAGTTCATCTAGATGTTGCCAAAAACGTTACCGCAGGGGGGTCCTTCGACTGCGTTCGGCTAGCGCCTCACTTCGCTCAGGATGACAGTGTTAAGGAAGTCTTGAGGGGCCCAGGCGGGGCGGCGAGGGCAAGATACCCCTTCGGCTTCGCTCAGGGCAGGATGCCGGCGCTACAGTTTTTCTGGTTTATGCGGAGGCGGCGCGGCTTTGTTCGTGGGTCGGCTCGGGGGCGTGGCGGGCCAGCTTGCGGAAGGCAGCGATGACCAGGAGAAAGGCTACGCTGATGCCGATGACGACGCCGATGCCGTCGAAGAAGGCCTGGGTGCTGGCTTCGCTGCGCAACGCTTCCATGGTTTGGGATTCGATCTTCGACTGAAGTGCGGTGATTTGCGTCTGCTGGTCGGCGATCTGTTTCTGCCGATCGGCGAGCTGCTTCTGCTGATCGACGATCTGCTTTTCATAGCGGGCGGTCACCGACGATTGCCAGTCGTTGCGCTGTTGCTCGGCGATGGCCTGGCGATACTGCTGGATCGACTGGTCGCAGGGGTCTCCGGGATACCAGACCAGACAATGCGGTTCGGCACTGGGCCGCGGATAGGGGGCAAGCGGCGGTTGGGTCGGGGCCTGCATGCTCGCCTAGTCTATTGCTGCGTGGTCCCTGGCTGAAGGTTACGGGGGTTCAGTTGGCGGGGCGGCGGATGGGACAGGGGACGTGGGTGGATGTTACGCGCGGCGAGTGTTGAGCTTTAACTTTGAGAAGTCAAAACCCCCGCCCAAGCGGAGCTTGGACGGGGCACCCGCGTCTGGGGAGATGTTTCGAACTCGTTTTCACGAGTTCTTTGCACACAGAGTGCATGGGTCCTTCACTTCGCTCAGGATGACAGATTGAAAACACAACTGGGTCCTTCGCTGGCCGGGATCACAGGTTGAAAAACACGACCGGGGCCAGGTATCGAGGGGCAGGGTATCGAGGGCCAGGGCATCGATTCCTTATTTTCCTTCCGCATTTTCCTTCAGCAGGACGACGTCGGCGACATCCTGTTGCCGGGTGACGGCCAGGATTTTTCCATCGGGCGAGAAGGAGAAGTCCACGATTTGCTCGGAGGTGAAGTGAGTAACCTGATGGCCGGGGGAGCCGTCAAGGGGCTGCATCCAGAGATTGTTCGCTCCGTTTTCGAGGATGGGGTAGGCGATGGCGTTGGCGTGAGGTACCGCCTTGGCGGTCGCTCCGAACAGGCTGCCGCTGCCGAAGCGTGCGTCGAGATCGAGAAGGCGCGGCGGAGAGTTACCTTCGACGTTGACGACGGCGAGCTTGCTCAGGGCGTCATTGGTGCGGGGATCGACCAGATCGACGACGATGCCGAGCGACTTTCCGTCGTCGGTCACGTAGTTCACACCATTGATGGCAAAATGGTTGGGGACGTCGGCGCCGGGAACGCGTTCGGGTTTGCCGCCGTCGATTGAAACCTTCATGACAGAGCCGGTGCCCCGGCTGTCGATATAGTAGACCCACTTGGCATCGGGCGAGCACTTGGGGCCGCCATCAAAGGGACCCGGTGTCAATTGTCTGGGAGCGGAGCCATCCGCGTTCGTCCGCCAGATGCTGATGACATTGCCGGCGCGAAAGGCCCAGGTAAACAGCATGTAGTCGCCGCACGGGGCGACGTTGAATAAAGCCGCGTTCGGATCGCTGACCAGCACGCTGGGGTTCTGGCCCTGGGCATCGACGCGAGTGACTTTCTCGACATCGGAAACAAGCATGTTTCCGTTTTGCGTCCAATTCACCTGGCGAGGATCGGCGACCTGGGTGACAGGCACGGGCGCCTCGGGCTTGGGCGAGTTGGGCGAAGCAATCAGGTCGAGTGTGCGGGTGCTCTTGATTTGCACGGTGGCGGCGCTGCGGGCGTCGGCAGCGAGGGTCAGGGTGACGTAGCTACTGGTATCGCGGGTCACGGGATGAAGCTTTCCGTCGATGGAGAGCAAACCGATTTGACTCTGCTCGATGTGCGGTCCCTTGCTGTTGTAGAGCACCAGCAACTGGCGTCCGCCGGGCAGCCAGAGCAGGTCGAAGATGGTGTTGTTTTCCAGCTTGGCCAGAGTAGCGACCTTCTTGCTGGCCGGGTCGAACGTTTCCACGTAGCCGAGCGCCTCTCCGGAAGAACGGAAAGAATAAGCGATCTGTTTTCCATCGGGGGCCCAGGCGATCTGCTCGGGATCGGCACCGTGGATGGACTGGGCGATGTTGAGCACGGTCTCATCGCTGCCATCGAGAGCGGCGGAAAGTATGCGGTATTTGCCAGGTTCGGGGTCGTTGGCCCGGATGTAGGCCATGCGGCGGCCGTCGGGAGAAAACGACGGATTGCTGTCGATGTCGCGGACCGTGTGCTGTGGAGCACCGCCCAACACGGGAGCACGGTAGAGGTTGAACTCGGAGCCCCGCTGGTTGGTGGATTTCCGGAAATAAATGTAGTTGCCGTCGGGCGAGAAGGCGAGGCTGCGATAGATGCCGGGCGCAGGCGGAATCACCTGCGTGTCGCTGCCGGTGGGGATATTGCGCAACCAGAGGCTGCGCACGCCACCCTCGTTCTGCACGTGCAGGATGTATTTGCCGTCGGGAGAGATCGCTGCCAGATCCGCCTTGCCGTTGTTGGTGACCTGGGTGAGGGAGAAATTCTGAAAGGGCCCGGGACCGGAGCGAGTGATTAGGGCGTAGATGCCGAAAGCGGCAGCGGCCAGGATCGCGAGACCGAACACGGAAGCGAGAACGGTGCCGACGCGATGCTGGCGGGCGACCGCAGCGACACTGGAACTGCTGGTGTGTGCGGCCGACAGCGAAGTGGCAACGACGCCCGAGGAACCCGATCCGGCAGAGCCGGCGGCACCAGCGCCAGCGTTCGAAGGGGATGCAGCAGCGGCGACGGAGCTGCGACCCGAGCCACTGTCGCGCTGCAGGCGCTTGAGGTCGCTGCGGATTTCGGAAGCGTGCTGGTAGCGCAGTTCGCGATCTTTTTCGAGCGCCTTATTGACGATTTCTTCCAGGCGTGGCGAGACGTCAGGATTGAGCTGCACGGCAGGGCGTGGCGCGCGGTTGAGGATGGCTTCGAAGATGATTGCAGTGGTATCGCCGCGGAAGGGCACGGCGCCGGTCGCCATCTCGTAAAGCACCGCGCCGAAAGAGAAGAGGTCGGTGCGAGGATCGAGTTCCTTGCCCTTGGCCTGCTCGGGAGACATGTAGGCGACGGTGCCGACCGCGGTGCCGGGACTGGTGAGGAACGCGTCGTTGATCTCGGTGGGGCCGCCCGCGGTTCTTTCGGGATCGCGGCCCGAGGGCAGAAGCTTGGCGAGTCCGAAGTCGAGGATCTTGGCATGGCCGCGGCGGGTGACGAAGACGTTAGCCGGCTTGATGTCGCGGTGAACGATGCCCTGACTGTGTGCGGCGTCGAGCGCATCGGCGGTTTCGATGGCGAGTTGCAGCAGGACTTCGGTCTCGAGCGGGTGGCCGGCGATACGATGCTTCAGGGTGACGCCGTCGAGGTACTCCATCACGATGAAGGTCTGGCCGGACTGCTCGTCGATCTCGTGGATAGTGCAGATGTTGGGATGGTTGAGGGCCGAGGCAGCGCGCGCTTCGCGCTGAAAACGCTCGAGCGACTGCGGGTCGGAGGCGACGTCGGGCGGGAGGAACTTCAAGGCTACGAAGCGTCCGAGCTTGATGTCCTCGGCCTTGTAGACGACGCCCATACCGCCACCGCCGAGTTTCTCGACGACGCGGTAGTGCGAAATGGTCTGGCCGATCATGCGCAGAGTCGTCCGAAATTGAGATGGTATGGCGGGCGAGTGTGGAAGTCAAAAGGACGAGATAAGGCAAACTTCGCCATAGGGAAGAATACGCGGGACGCAGGGGGGAAGTTCAGTTGATTTTTGGAGTGAGAGCGATTGTTTAGACTTGGGCGCGTTGGTGGCAAAATCTTAAAACGCAGAGGGCGCGGAGAAGTGCCGCAGAGAGCGCGGAGAAGTGCCGCAGAGAGCGCGGAGAAGTGCCGCAGAGGGCGCGGAGAAGGGCCGCAGAGAGCGCAGAGGGGATCTTTTGGCTGCGGAGAACTCGGGTTCGTCACATGTTTGATTCCAGGTTAGCGGTCGGTCCCAGGTTTGCGGACGGTCCCAGGTTAGCGTTCAACGGGCGGACGCGAACCTGGGGCACCGTGCATCACGACGCTACTGTTATTGTTGGGCCGGAGAGAGCATCGGTTTTGTTCGCGATTTCGTGGGCGCACTTGGCCCGGAGATTGCATAAGCGAGCACCTACCCGAGCCCAACGTGGAAGGCCCAGGGGAGCGGAGATTCGCGGCCAACTGCCGCTTGCCCCAATTCCGGCTTGGCGGTAGAATGCCGCGCGCACCGGGCGTTTGACCTCGACCAGGCCCCCGAATTCCCCGACTGACGCGCCGTTGCGATCCCTATCCTCCGGAGGCCGTCATGGTTCCTCACGCTCGCACGCTCCTGCTCGTTTCTGCTCTGGTCATCGCTGCCGCTTCTGCCGCCATGCCCAGTGAACCGTCTCCACGTCCTTACTTGGCCTTAGGCGATAGCGTAACCTTCGGCTTCATTACCCAGGCGGGATTCGAATACGGGAATCCCGACAACTTCATCGGTTATCCCGATTAC
>Ga0307478_10000861_pt1 | contig 28748 bp, 22 predicted proteins | sample atmos_gasesECM4C_2_FD_203713 | JGI IMG/M metagenome (GOLD analysis project Ga0307478, IMG submission 203713) | Hardwood forest soil microbial communities from Morgan-Monroe State Forest, Indiana, United States - atmos_gasesECM4C_05 | ecosystem: Environmental > Terrestrial > Soil > Temperate...
ACTACGAATGGGCGAATAACCCGCGATGGAGAGGAATCGAGCGTCCGTACTCTGCGGAGGATGTGCTGCGTCTGCGGGGTTCGGTTCACATCGAGCACACGCTGGCTCGTCTGGGAGCGGAACGGCTTTGGGAGCTGCTGCAAACTGAATCATACGTCAACGCGCTGGGCGCGGTCACGGGCAACCAGGCGGTGCAGCAAGTGCGGGCGGGATTGAAGGCGATTTACGTCAGTGGCTGGCAGGTGGCGGCCGACGCCAATAACGCAGGGCAGATGTATCCTGACCAGAGCTTGTATCCAGCGGACAGCGTTCCGAACCTTTGCCGCCGCATCAACAGCGCCCTGCAACGAGCGGATCAGGTCCATCACTCTGAGGGAAAAGTTGCTCCTGCACAAACCTGGTTTGCTCCTCTGATAGCCGACGCGGAAGCCGGGTTCGGAGGTACGCTGAATGCTTTCGAGCTGATGAAGGGGATGATCGAGGCAGGTGCAGCCTGCGTGCACTTCGAGGATCAGCTTTCATCGGCGAAAAAGTGCGGACACCTGGGCGGCAAGGTGCTGGTTCCGACCACTGAAGCGGTGCAAAAACTGGTGGCCGCACGCCTGGCCGCCGATGTCATGAGCGTGCCAACGCTGGTGATGGCACGAACCGATGCCGACAGCGCCCAACTGCTCACCAGCGACATCGACCCCCGCGATAGGGCTTTTTGCACCGGAGAACGCACCAGCGAGGGCTTTTTCCGCATTCGAGGCGGGATCGAATCAGCCATCGCACGCGGCCTCGCCTACGCGCCCTTCGCCGACTTGATCTGGTGCGAGACTTCGCATCCCGATCTCGAAGAGGCGCGCCAGTTCGCTGAGGCGATTCACGCGAAGTATCCGGAGAAGATGCTGGCCTACAACTGCTCTCCCAGTTTCAATTGGCGCAAGAAAATCGATGAGGAAACCATCGCACACTTCCAGCCGGAACTGGCCCGCATGGGATACAAGTTTCAGTTCGTAACCCTGGCCGGATTCCACGCCTTGAACCTGAGTATGTTTGAGCTGGCGCGGCAATATAAACAAACGGGAATGACCGCATACTCAGCCTTGCAGGAAAAGGAATTCGCCAGCGAACGCGAGCATGGATATCTGGCGGCGAAGCATCAGCGCTTCGTCGGCACTGGATACTTCGACCAGGTGCAGCAGGTGATCAGCGGCGGCCTGGCGTCGACCGTGGCGCTGGCTGAATCGACGGAAGCCGAGCAGTTTTCGGCGGGCGGGGCTCCAACTGCGAGGGTGCGAAACAAGCCCACAGCAGTTGCGCCGGAGCCATTTCCAGATATGCCTCAGGAAGAGATGTTGCAGCCGTCGGGAGACTAGAATCGCGTTGGTGTTGAGTTTGCTGGGAAGCCTTCCTTTCTGACGGATGGCTTCCAATACCCGATCGTTCCAGGAAAATGGACGAGGTGAAACTGGTCATTCAACTTCATCAGTGATTCCGAGGTGCCGAGAAACAAATAACCGCCAACATTAAGGTTGCTGAAGAAATGGTGGATCACTTTCGCTTTCGAGGCCCGGTCGAAATAAATCAGCACGTTGCAGCAGAAGATCAAGTCCACGCCCTTCATGAAAAGCATCCTGGAATCGTCCTGCAAATTTACCCGGCTGAACGTGATCAGCTTCTTCACCTCGGAGCGCACTTGCAATTTCTTCTCATCGACGGCCGAGAAATACTTGCGCTTGAAGTAGTCCGTGGTGGAGCGCAGCGCGTAGTCGCCGTAAACCCCGGCCTTAGCGGCCTCCAGGGAACGGTCATTCAGATCGGTGGCAAGAATCTCCACCGTCCAGCCTTTCAATAGGCGCTCACTTTCCTCGAGAAGGCTCATCGCCAGCGTGTAAGACTCTTCGCCGGTGGAGCAGCCCGCGCTCCATATGCGCAACCGCCTGGTGATCTGCTTACTTGTCTCGGCCACAATTTCCGGGAGAATTACTCTTCGCAGCGCGTCGAGCTGGGGCTGGCTGCGAAACAGGCAAGTCTCTCCAATGGTAATTTCGTTCAGCAATTGCCGAAGCTCCCCGTCGCGGCTCGGTTGCGACGTCAGATGGTTCCAATACTCACCCGCAGTCCGCACATGCAGCTGCTTCATCCGCCGGCCGCATCCATCCGCCAGAAGATAAAGCTTGTCTTCGGCTTTGTAGATACCCGAGACCTTGTACACGAGGTCGCGGATTTGCCGTAAAACGGGATCGACCACTGCGCCGCCCTTAGTGGGAGCAGGCGGTGCAGAAAGGCTCTGGGGGGCGATCGTCACTTTGCGGGAAGTGCGGGGGTAGCATGGCTCTTCAAGTCAGATTGCCCGCGAGGAACACGGCTCTGCAGCACGCGGCGCGTGATCTCCGCTCCCAACTGATCGACTGGATAGGCGGCATCGGCCAGTCCTGAGGCCAGCACCAGACCGGGCATGCCCCAGACCACCGAGGAAGCCTCGTCTTGAATGATCACGTCTCCACCGGCATTTCGAATGTCCTGTGCTCCCAGCACACCGTCAGCGCCCATTCCGGTCATCACAACTCCGAGAACGTTCGCTCCGTAAGCCGCCGCTACGGAGCGAAACAACACATCGACCGCCGGCCGGCAGGAATTCTCCGAAGGCCCCTGGTTCACGTCCAGGCGCAAGACCGCACCCGCGCTGATCACCTGCATATGGAAGTTCCCCGGTGCGATCCAGGCGTGCCCGGGTGAGAGAACCACACCTGCACGGCCCTCTTCCACAGGAATGGCCGAGCGGCTGGCCAGCCGCTCGGCTAGCAAGCGGGTAAAGATTGGCGGCATGTGCTGCACCACGACAATCGGAACCGGAAAGCCATTCGGGATGCGGGGTAAGACTTCCGCGAGAGCGTTCGGCCCTCCGGTCGAAGTTCCGATAGCCACGATCTTGATCTGTGGATTGGTCCGCACCCGAGCCTTCACTGCCGGACAACAGCCGGGTAAAGGGAGAGGTTTCAAGGGGACGATGAGGCCGCACAACGCCTTGATCTTAGGAATCAACTCGCTCCGTATGCGTTCGATCGCAGCTGCGGCACTGCCGCTGTTGCTCGGCTTTGTGGCGTAGTCCGACGCTCCCAGCGAAAGCGCATCGAGGGTAGCCGCCGCCCCGCGCTCGGTGAGCGTGCTGAACATGATTACAGGCAGCCTGGAATATAACTTGCGCAACTCCACCAAGGTCGCTAACCCATCCATCACCGGCATCTCGATGTCGAGCGTAATCAGGTCGGGTTTGAGCATCGGGATCTTCGCCAGGGCAATTCGCCCATCGCTGGCGGTGGCCACCACCTCGAGCGCCGGGTCTTCCGACAAAGTCTCCGACAGCAGCTTGCGAACAACGATTGAATCGTCCACTACCAGGATGCGAATCGGGGTCATAGCAAGCCGTGCCTGCGGATTTGATCGTTGGGGAGAGCGACTCTCGCGCTGAGGCCGGTTGAACGGGGACGCAAAATGTCGAACCCAGACAATCGCCGAGCCTGCGCCAGGAGCTTAGTAGCCCGCATGGGCCGCCATGCTCGCGCCGGGCTGGCTTCCAGCAGCGGTCTGGCCGGCGCTGGCATTGATCTTGAATTGCTCGACCAGGCGGCGAAGTTGGGCAGAGGTTTCCACCAGTTGTTGCGACGCCTTCTGGGTATCGCCGGCTCCGCGCGTCGTTCCCTGCGCCGCCTCCGCCACGCCCGCGATGTTGCTGGTGATCTCGCTGCTGCCGAGCGCCGCTTCGCTCACGTTACGCGACATCTCGTTGGTGGTGGCGTTTTGTTCCTCCACCGCCGTGGCGATCGTGCTGGAAATGTCGTTGATCTGGTTGATGACCCCGCTGATCGATGCAATGGCTTCCACGGCCGCTTTGGTATCGGTCTGAATAGCTTCGATCCTGCGGCTGATATCTTCGGTAGCTTTGGCCGTCTCTTTCGCCAGTTCCTTCACTTCGTTCGCCACCACGGCAAAGCCTTTCCCGGCCTCGCCCGCGCGCGCCGCTTCAATGGTTGCGTTCAAGGCCAGCAGGTTGGTCTGCTGCGCGATAGAAGTGATGACTTTAATGACCTGGCCAATCTCGGTAGACGACTCCCCCAGCTTGGTCACCGTGGTGGTGGTGGTTTCGGCCACTCGGACGGCCGAGGTTGCGACCTTGGCGGCTTCGGTGGCGTTCTTGGCGATCTCCTTGATGCTGACGCCCATTTCTTCAGCACCGGTCGCGATGGTCTGCAGATTCTGGCTGACCTGTTCGGCGGCTCTGGACACCACAACGGCCTGGGCCGAGGTTTCCTCGGAGTTGGCGGTGATCTGCTGGCTGGTGCTATTGAGTTCCTCGCTTGCGCTGGCCACCTGCATCGCATTTTCCGTGATGGCCAGGATCATCCGTCTCAGGCTGCCACTCATCTGGTTGATCACCGTGGTCAAGTCGCCCAATTCGTCCCGGCTGCGGACCTTCAGATCTTCGCCAGTCAAATCCCCCGCCGCGATGGCTTCCGCCTGCCTTAGAACTGACTGGATTGCGAGAGTGACTCTACGGCTAAGAAAAAGTGCCATAAAAACTCCGGTGCCCACCGCAATCAAAGTGCTGGACAAGACGCTCAGGTTCATGGACCGTCTCTGCGCATCCATATCCGCGCTACTTTGAGTCAGTAGCGTGGCTAAGGAATCCGCCATGTCGCCGAGGGGCTTCTTGATTGCTTCGGTGACTGGCATCGCTGTGTTGGCGAATTCTTTTCCTGCTTTGGCGATTGCGTCGTGTTCGCTGCTTGCGGCGTGTTTCATGGCCGCTTCCTGGAACTCCCGCAGGCTGGGAAGCTCCTGCTTGGTTTCGGTCAGCCGATCGCGATTGGCCTGCAGACTCCACACTGGCGATAATTCGTCCAATTTCGCGACGTCGTTCCTGACGGCCTCCCAGTCCGCATCGAAACTCGTCTTGGCGGCAGCCCACTGAGAGGATTGATTTCCATCCAGAATGATCTCGCGACCCTTGCTCTGCGTCTGATTCAGGTCCCTCTGCAATTCGGTCGCGGCGCGGACCGAAGGGAAGATCGAGTTCATGGCTCGATCCTGCGTTTCTTTGATCGAAGTCTCTTCCTGGTAGGTGAGCACCGCGCTCAGAACCATCAGGGCGAGGATCACGCCAAAGCTCAATCCCAGTTTCTTTCCAAGCGTAACCTTCATTGCCTCTTCCCTCTTTCCACCGATAACTCAGTGAGATCGACTGGGAGCTACTTTTCTCAGGTAGCCAGCAAATCGCGAGCGCAGTCGCCTGGACAAGCTCTCCATCGGCACGGAGAACGCAGACTTTAATAGGAGAGGTTTTCGTTCGGCAAGCCGGGGGTCGCATGTTGCCGTATGTAGGTCGCTCTTAACCTTAGCCAGCCGCATTGATCTCGGCCACTTCCGCCATGTGACACGCTTTTTCGGTGTCCAGCACGAGCATGAGCCGATCATTCAACTTGTGGACACCCAAGATCATGCTCCGTACGCTGCCGCGCAAGGTTTCCGGGGGCAGTTCAAAGGAGCTCTCGTCGACCTCGAGCACGTCGCCGATTTCGTCCACGAGAAGGCTCACCGATCCGTCGTCGGAACGCACCACAACGTTCATTGCAAGCAGGCCCGGCGGCGCGGGCTCCAGTTCCAGGCGCCTCCGCAGATCGACTGCCGTCACGATTTGGCCGCGCAGATTGATCAGGCCGCTGACCACTGCTGGCGCCAGGGGGACCTTGGTCATATCCAGCGACCGGATGACCTCCTGGACGGCTTTCAATTCCACGCCAAACAGCAGCTTATCCAGATAGAAGGTGCAAAATTGTGAAGTTTGAGCCATGGCCTGGTTCGCAACCTAGTTCGCAACCTGGTTCGCAACCTCCACGGCCTTCATCTCCGGGGTGGGCCGTACGGCACTCCAATCCGCGCCTCGCAGAATGGCCGGAACATCGAGCAACTCTGTGACCCGGTCGCCGATTACGAGGGAGCATAGAATGAAGGGCCGGGTTGCTGCCGATCTCACGTCCGCCCAGTCTTCCACAATGTCCAATATTCGTTCCACGACCAGCCCAAACAACCGCCCCTCGTGATGCAGCACCAGCACCTGAATCGGTCCCGAATCGAGCGCGGGCAACGCTTGCCCGGCGGCGCGCAGCCTGCCGCGCCGCTCTTCCAGCACAGCATTGAGACGAATCAAGGGCAGGATCTGGCCGCGATACTGCATCACCCATTGGTTGCCCGACATTTCCATCTGTGCCACGGGGAACTCCTCCAGCCGCGCCAGCGTGCCGACCGGTATGGCCATACGGGAATTGCCCGGACCAGCGAGCAGTAGAAAGGATTCTTTGCCGGCCATCGCGCCCGACGCTTCCCTTGCTTCCATGGTTTTTTCAGGCAGGACGCGGGTTCTGTTTTCTGTAACCACCCCGGCGAGCTGCGCCAGGCCCAATATGTCGAGAATCAGCGCTACTCTGCCGTCACCCATGATGGTCGAGCCCGCAAAGATTTTCACCGTCTTCAGTTGCTTGCGCAGCGGCTTCACCACGATCTCTTCCGTGTCGTGAATCTGCTCGACCACCAGTCCGAACTGGCGCTCGTCAGCATGCAGAACCACGATGTTGACCGTGCCGTCCTTTGCTGTTGCGGTTGCTGGAGCGACATCGGCGGCGAGTTTCAGCTCCCGGCTCAGATACACTAGCGGCAGCAGGCGGCCGCGCAGCCGGTGTACGGGAGCGCCGTGCACCATTTCAATGCCGGAGCGAATCTGGTTCCCGGTTAGCCGCACCAGTTCCAGCAAGTTCACCTGCGGAATGGCGTAACGGTCCCCGCCGCAGGTCACCACCAGCGCAGGAATAATGGCCAGAGTCAGAGGAATCCTTACCCGAACCGTGGTACCAAGGCCCCAAGCGGACTGAACATCCACGGTGCCGCCGATTTTTTCGACATTCGTCTTCACTACATCCATACCGACGCCGCGGCCCGACACGTTGGTCACTTTTTCCGCCGTGGAGAATCCCGGCTGGAAAATCAGATTGAAGATTTCCGGCTCGGCCATGCGGCTTCCCTGTTCGCCGGTGATCAGGGCGCGTTCTACTGCTTTCTTGCGGATGCGATCCGCATTCAGGCCCGCGCCATCGTCACTGATCTCAATGTTGACCTGTCCACCTTCATGAAAGGCGCGGAGAGTCAGGCGTCCGGTTCGATTCTTTCCGGCCTTCGAGCGGTCTTCGGGAAGTTCGATGCCATGGTCGACGGAATTACGCACCAGATGGGTGAGTGGATCCTTAATCGCTTCGAGGATGGTTTTGTCCAGCTCCGTCTCTTTGCCTTCCATCTCGATGACCACTTCCTTGCCGCAACCCAGCGCGACATCGCGCACCGTTCGCGGGAACTGGCTCCAGATGTTCCCAATCGGCTGCATGCGGGTTTTCACGATTCCCTCCTGCAGTTCGGTGGTGATAAGGTTCAAACGCTGGGAAGCGGCGAGAAAGCTAGTGTCCTTCATCCGGTTGGCGAACTGCAGGACCTGATTGCGCGCCAGAACCAGTTCCCCCACCAGATTCATCACCTTGTCCAGCAGTCCAACATCCACGCGGATGGTGCTGTCGGAGATTGCCGTCCCGCGGGAGGACTGCTGGATGCGCAGCGCGTCCACCACATCAGCCGCCCGCGCCGCACCCTGCTCCACCAGAATCTCGCCGATGCGGCGTGGGTCGCCCTCTTTCTGCTTCTCCGCCGCGAGCAGAAGCTCAGCCGGTGTGACGCCAGCCCGTTGCATCAGGATGTCGCCAATATTCAGGGGCACTTCATTCAGAGGTACGTCGGCTGCTTCGAACGTGCTGGCCGGCGCCGCAACAACCTCACTCTGCGCGGGCACTGCCGGTTGCAGCAGGCCGGTCAGAGTTGCGATAAGAACAGAATCATCACGCCCGCCTTCCTGCCCTGAGGCCTCGATTTGGCCGAGCATCTGCCGGACCGCATCCACCATGCTCAGCAGCGCCGTCGTGATTTCCGGGTTTAAGGTTAGCTGCCGGTCGCGCAGGCGGGTCAGCAAGTTCTCTCCCACATGAGCCACCGCCTCCAGCTTATTGAAACCCAGGAAGCCGCAGGTGCCCTTGATGGTGTGAATAGTGCGAAACACACTCGCCAGAGAGTCCCGATCATCGGGATTCTTCTCCAGACCGACTAATTCCCGGTCCAATCGGTCCAGGTTCTCGTAACTCTCGACCAGAAAATCCTTAACGATGTCACTCTCGATCACGAGTGGCCTGCCTTTCCTGGTTGCGTCTCTTGGAGAGCTCCACTGAGTGAGTGAGGTTCCATGGCGGGCGGAACTGTCCGTCAAGTGTCCCCGACTATTTCATCGACTGTTCGAGCATTTTCTTTAGGGTAGGGACCAACGATCGAATGTCTTACGAACCGCGGGCCAGTAGACGCCAGTAAGCTCCGAATGCAGGCAGTCGGCGCAAAATCCGGCACAGTTCCTCGTTGCACCAGGTAAAGCGCTATGCGGCGATTACGTGCAAACCACTAAACCCGCAACAAATCGCCATCGCGGGCATCGCTACCGCCATGAAAGAAGGCCGATATACGACTCTAGAGGACTTACAAGACGCGGACGACCTCTAAGTCGTTGAAAATTCCCGGTAGCAGGCCAAAATCGTAGCGTCATCCGTAGTGCTGCATTGGCGAGGGAATGTCAGTTTTTCGGCGAACCTGTGAGGCGGAGTTTGGCGGCCATATTCACTAAGTCGGCGAGAGAGTCGGCCTTCATCTTGCGCATGACCTGACCTCGGTGTGCCTTTACCGTGATCTCGCTGATGTTGAGCTCGCCACCGACCTGTTTATTCAAAAGGCCGGAGGCTACCAAAGCCATGACTTGCCTTTCGCGAGACGTGAGCGACCCGTAACAGACCCGGAGCGCCCGTATCTCCGCCTCGCGACCAAGTGCGGCCTGGCTGCGCTCGATGGCGTCTCGGATAGCGCTCAACAGCACCTCATTGCCGAATGGCTTCGTCAAGAACTCGATAGCGCCTGCCTTCATGGCCTGGACGGACATCGGTATGTCTCCGTGACCCGTAATGAAGATGATCGGCATGTCGATCCGATCGCTGGCGATGCGTTTCTGCAGATCGAGGCCGTTCAGACCTGGAAGAGAAACGTCAAGTATGAGGCAGCTTGGAACGAGGACTCGTGGGCGGCTGAGAAATTCTTGCGCGGACGCGAATATTTCCGGCTGCCAGCCTTCGCAGCGAATCAACAACTCCAGTGACTCGCGTACGGAGACGTCGTCGTCAACCACGAACACGATTGGTGTGCCGTCCGGCATGGGTGATGACCGTACTTCGTGGCCAATTGCGCGGGCTAAATTCATTTTATATCCTCTTCGCGCAGCACAAGGCCGATCGCCTAACTCACTCGAAGTGCGACATTAAGCGCTTGAAGCAGAGCCGTATCGCTGAATGGCTTGAACAGGCACTCCACCGCACCCTGTTCGAGCATTCGCGAGCGCACAGCCTCATCTCTCTGAGCGGTAATGAAGACGATTGGAATCTCTTGCCGACGATGCTTCAATTCCTGCTGAAGGCCGGGGCCGGTCATTCCGGGCATGGCAATGTCGAGGATCAGACATCTGGTTTGGCTGACGCAATCGGATGCGAGGAACTCTTGCGCCGATGAGAACGCGCGGGCCGCAAAGCCGAACTCCTTCAGCAAGTCGGGTAGCGATTCACGCACGGACTCATCGTCATCGACTACAGACACAAGTGAACGTGTAACGTTCATAGACTTCCTGCCGCATCTGTCGCTGCTGGCGTCTTCGAGCGCCGCTGGTTCTCAGCGCCCGTCAAACTCTCGGATCCGCCAGGAATGGCGAATGAAAATGCGACTTGGCGGCAGTCCATGTCACAAGGATGAGCCACTCCAGCGGAGAGCGCCATTGTGCTTTAGTATTGGTTCGGCGTCGATATCAACACCAGCGCCGCATACGACGATGATCGCGATCTTTCGAAAGTGCGACTTTCATAGATTTCTCATAAAACTTCCGTATCGGCTACGGCAGGCGTCCGGACGTCACGATTCCTGTCGGTGCCGGTCGCGCCGTCGGGTCCCCGAGGAATAGAAAATGAGAACGTAGCTCCCGGACCGTCATTCAGCGTCGCCCAGAGACGACCCTGATGACTCTCGATAATGGAGCGACTGACGCATAGTCCGACTCCCATACCGTCGTTCTTAGTTGTGTAGAACGTTTCGAAGAGTCTGTCGGCAGTTTGAGGATCGAAACCGATCCCCGCATCTTTCACGCTGAGGAGCACCCGATCTTCTTCGTCTCGTTCGGTCCTGATCAACAACTCCCTGGGGCGATCAGTGACGGTGTTCATCGCATCCGAAGCATTCCGGAGGAGGTTCAGAATCACCTGCTGCAGCTGTACGCGGTCACCTGTGACAAGCGGGAGGTCGTCGGCAAAGTCACAGCGCACAATCACCCGGTTCCTTTGAAGTTCACTCAATGACAGAGCAATCACCTCTCTTGTGGCGTCATTCAGATCCATCCGCTCAGCGAGGATATGTTTCTTGCTGAAGAGAGCGCGCAATCGGGTAATCACATCAGACGCACGGTTGCCATCGCGAATCGTTCGCCGGGCCGTTTCACGTGCACCGTCGACGTTCGGTGGATCCAATGTCAGCATCCGCAGACAGGTGCTGGCATTAGTGACGATGCCTGAGAGCGGCTGGTTCACTTCGTGCGCAATTGACGCCGTTAAAGTAGCGAGACTCGTGACACTGGCGACGTGTGCAAGCTCCGACCTGGCCTTGGCAAGTGCCTCTTCCGAATTCTGACGCTGCGTCACATCCTGAACCGCGCCAATATATTCCAGCCGCCCGTCATGGTCGCGAATCCCGTGCGCGATAAAGTGCAGATACTTGACCGAATCATCAGGCATTAGTAACCGATGTTCGTACTCAAAATCCGTGACCGCGTCTCGCGCCTTTTCGACCATGTCGTTCATCAGCGGGAGGTCTCCTGGATGGACTCGAGTGCCGATCAAGTCAAGCGTCACAGGCACATCCGGTTCAAACCCGAAAATACGATAGAGTTCCTCCGACCACGTGATTTCGCCTGTTTCCATACGCCAGGAAAAACTGCCGATTCGACTCAGACGTTGACCTTCGGCTAGAAACGCTTCGCTGCGCTTGAGTGCGTCCTCTGCGCGCTTCCTCTCGTCAATATCGGTGAGCAGAGAGCACCACCGAATGATTCGCCCATCTGCATCTCGAACGGGCAGTCCGCGCACTTGAAACCAGCGATACACGCCATCGAAACGTCGGAGGCGTGCCTCAAAGTCGTATGGATCACCTGACGTGATCGATCGTGTAAAGACCTGGACGACGCGAGGAAGGTCCTCAGCATGAACCGTGTCGCTTGTCCCCCAGAGCCTCAATTCCTCCAATGTCCTGCCGCAGTACTTCACGAGTTGGGGATTGACGAGTTCTACTTCACCAGCCGGGGTTAAGAGTGCCACCAAGCCGGGGATGCTGTCGACGATTAAGCGACAATTGTGCTCACTCGCCGCCAGGGCTTCCTCTGCGCGCCTCCGTTCGGCGACTTCCGTACTCAGCACTTCGTTGGCTGCAGCAAGTTCTGCGGTCCGTTGGGCGACTCTTTGATCCAGTTCGTCGGCAACGCGCTTCTGTTCGCTCAACAATCGTGCCTGTTGTAGCCCGACCACCGCCTGGTTAGCTGCTATGCCCAGAAGAAGCGCCTCGGTATCCCGCGGGAAATCTGCTCGACGAGACCCCGCCACGATCACCCCGATTTCACGCTGAACCCCGAGAGGACAGGACACGAGCGAAACCTCTTCGTCTCCAATCTGACTGCGTTCCTGGAGATAACGTTTTTGTGGGTCATCTCCCAACCAGCGATTGAGGAACGCGCAGAGCTCTCGCGGTCGGAACATCTGTTCTTGCGATTGATGTTCTTGCGACTGAGCGACCCTGACTGTCTCGGAGGGCGCCGCGTCGACTGGGTTTGTCAAGCTCACATACACGAAGTCCAGATCGAGCATGCGCAGCAGTGAGTCGAGCAAGGTCTGAACGATGTCACAGGGTCTGCCGCCATTCCACATGGCAGGAAGAGCGAGGAGGCTGACCAGATCATTCATGCAACGTTGAAGGCGCTTGATCTCGTCGGCGGGATGTTCGAGTTGCACTTCCATGGTCAGCCTACCGTCGCGGGCCGCGCAGGCTGCCCTGCCCGCCGTGCGCGTATTTCATGCAGGAACTCCTCCGGGGGTACGAAGAACGGATTGTGCTGGAGAATGCCGCCGACGATGACCAACGGGTGCGTGGGCATGATGTCAATCACAGCGTCTCCGCTGAATCTCGAAAGATGGTACGTGCAGATGACCGCATCATCGTGGCGGCGCCACACATCATTGACCCTCGCTTCAAACTCAATCAGATCGTCGATGTGCGATTGACCGTCAGGCAACCAGTCCATGCGGCAGACAATACGATTCAGGGAAAATCCTCCCTCGGCATTGCTGCTCGCCATCTGCTCGAACGAGTGCAGCATGCGATCCTGATCGAACCGACCGTCTCGAAGGTAGGTTTCCGTGCTGCTCCGAAGCTCGAATTGGCCGCTTCGTTGGACAGCGGCCGAGTCGATTCCTATGCCGGCCAATCGTTGCAGGTGGTCACGGTGTTGATCTGGACTAACGATGTGAATCGCCTTGTCTCCACGCGCGAGCCCATCCTTAATGAACGGCAATAACACGCGATACTCTTCTTCATCGTTATTGAAAAACGCGCAGACATGACGTGTTTCGCTGAGTTGCGACCCAGCCAAAGAGATGGGCGCCAAGCTTTTTCTCATAATAGTCCCTAACCACCCCTCGGCAGTGCTCCCCGCGTCAATTCCCAGAGAAGCATGAGCCACCCCGTAGGTGCATGTCCATTGTACTTTGGTATCGGTTCTGCAGTGCTGGATGACACCACATAACGGACAGACCGTCTCACTCCGCCAGCCGATACGAAGGTATGGTCGATACCATCGTCTAATTGTTTAGTGTCCACGCCTCTGGTGTGATCTTCAGGCTAAGGATCCAAAGCTTTAAACAGGAGTCACATGCCAGTCCGCAAGACAGCAATCATTACGGGAGCATCGCGCGGAATCGGAGCCGGTTTAGTCAAGGCTTTCCTGAAACAGGGCTATAACGTCGTTGCGACGTCTCGCAATGTAAGTCAACAGTTGACTGCCTCGTCCACCCTGGTTCTCATCGATGGCGATATTGGTAAGCCGGAGACTGCGGCCAAAGTCGTTGGAACAGCAATCAAGAACTTTGGAAGTGTCGATGTTCTGGTGAGCAACGCCGGAATCTTTTTCACGAAGCCTTTCACGGAATTTTCTACCGAGGACTTCAACGCCTTGGTCTCAACAAACCTGCTGGGATTCCTCTACATCACTCAGCTTGCTGTGAAACAGATGCTGAAGCAGAAATCAGGAAGCGTCGTCAGCATCACGGCGGCGCTTGCCGACCAGCCGATCCTTGGCATAGATGGCTCGGTCCCAATGATCACTAAAGGAGGCCTGAATTCAATCATTCGGAGTCTCGCGATTGAGTATGCAAAACAAGGTATCCGCTTCAACGCCGTAGCCCCTGGCGTGGTGGATACGCCAATGCACAAGGATAATCCCAAGGACTTTCTTGAGACATTGCAGCCAATGGGAAGAATCGCAGACATACGGGACATTGTGGACGCTGTTCTCTACCTCGTACAGGCAGGTCAAGTAACCGGTGAGGTGCTGCACGTGGACGGCGGTGTTCACGCTGGCCGTTGGTAACGTCTGACAAGACGGAACAGAACGAATCTATCGGAGATGGAACACTGTGAAAAATCAGAATGTGGACGATCAAACCCAGGCCGCTGGAACGAGATCAATCCATACGGGTTCGAAAGACAAAATCTCAAGCCGAGATGGCTCTCCTCTTGCCACTGCCGAGCAGCAGTTAAGACAACTTGGCATCAAGCTTCCAGCGCCGCCTGAGCCCTTCGGCATCTACGCGGAAGCAGTGCAAACGGGCAATCTGCTCTTTCTCACCGGAATGCTTCCCACCATAGACCGCGAAGCGAGATTCATCGGACGCATCGGCGCGGAACTCGACGTAGAGACGGGCCGCAAGGCCGCTCACCTGGCAGCGCTCAACGCCCTCGCTGTTGTGCGGCAGCATTTGGGATCGCTCGATAAGGTTACGCGGATCGTGCGGCTCGGCGTGTCGGTAGCTACTTCGGGAGATTTCCGCAATCAGCCACAGGTGGCTGACGGCGCTTCAGAGCTGCTGCAGAACGTTTTCGGAAAAGACAAGAACCCTAGCCGACTGGTATACGGCGTAGCCAGCCTTCCGCTCGGCGTGCCGGTCGAGCTGGAGTTGATTCTTGAGGTATCCGCGTAAGAGCGCAGCACGCCGTGAAAAGCAACTTCTCGGGTCCCAGGAGAACAAATAGAATGGAAACATCAAATATCATCGGCAAAGTTATAGTAATCACCGGAGCCAGCAGTGGCATCGGGGAAAGCACCGCGAAGCTTCTCGCGGCACAAGGAGCAAGAGTTGTCCTAGGAGCGCGGCGTCAGAACCGGATCGACGCGGTGGTTAAAGAGATCTCGGCCAGCGGCGGCAAGGCCATCGGATTTTCCACTGATGTAACGAAGCGCTCAGAAGTGGAAGCGCTGATCCAAGGGGCCGTTGACGGTTTCGGCCGCATTGATGTGCTCGTCAACAACGCCGGTATCATGCCCACCGCGCCGATCGAAGCCCTTAAGGTAGATGAATGGGGCCAGCAACCAGAAAGAATTTGCGCGAGTTCTACAAAATGGCTATTCCGGCTGACGCAGGCGCTCGCGCGATCGCTTACGCCATCGGGCAACCGGCCGAGGTGGAAATTAACGAGGTCGTCGTCCGGCCGACAGCGCAAGACTTCTAACGGAACGGTAAACTATGCACCCTTTTTACTCGACCCGCTGGCTCCGATTCTCGCAAGTTTCTCGTATGGTGCTGGTGGTTGCTATGATGTTCGCAATATTTCAACCGCATGCCCACGCCCAGAGAAAGGAACTTCCGGTGAAACACCCGACCGTTTATCGCACGATACAGGTAGATGGACTCTCCATCTTTTATAGAGAGGCCGGGCCGAAAGAGGCGCCTACGATTCTTCTGCTGCACGGACTCCCGTCTTCGTCGCGAATGTTTGAGCCACTTTTCGCGCGGCTGTCCGATCGCTATCACCTGGTCGCGCCCGATTACCCTGGATTTGGCCACAGCGACTGGCCAGATGCGAAAACATTCGCGTACACGTTCGATCACATCGCCGAAACCATGAATCACTTCACCGAAGCTCTTGGGCTCTCGCGCTACACGCTCTACATGCAGGATTATGGCGGCCCTGTAGGGTTTCGCATGGCCTTGGTTCATCCCGATCGTATTGAGGCTCTCATCGTTCAGGACGCAGTGGCGCACAATGAAGGCCTGGGGGCGAACTGGAAGACACGCCGCGCCTTCTGGGCTGATCGCGCAGCCAACGAAAGCGCGCTGCGCACAAATCTCCTGTCGCTAGCTACGACGCGGACGCGCCATGTTGGGAGCGATCCCGACGTGGAACGCTATGACCCCGATCTGTGGACCGATGAATTTGCTTATCTGAATGCGCCGGGGCAGGCGCAGATTCAGAGCGACCTGTTCTACGACTATCGCACCAACGTCGAAGACTATCCTAAATGGCAAGCCTGGATGCGTGAGAAGCAGCCGCGCCTGCTGGTGATTTGGGGTAAGTATGAGTCATCGTTTGACTCCTCGGAGCCTGAATCCTACCGGCGAGATGTTCCCAATGCTGAAGTCCATATTGTCGATGGTGGTCATTTCGCGCTGGATACGGCAGCGGATGAAATCGCCGCTTTGGTGCGGGACTTTGTCGATTCCTCCCGTGGAGAGGTACGTCATCGGCGCGCTGGTTGATTTGTTGCCAGGACGACGGCTACCAATCATTGGAACGTAACCAGGCGGCGCGCATCAAGCCACCGTGCAGTTCGGATGAGAGCTGACATCGTTCCCGGGATTAGGGCCAAGCGCTGGTAAGGTCTTTGACCGGCCCTTGCGCGGACTGGGTTCGTTGCCAGTCCGCGCAAACACACGGTCGCCTAGCCAGGCATCCAAAGCTACCCTGAAAGAATCGCCCAAAGAGCTGATGCCTAGGCAGCCTCGGTTTGCGACTTGCCAGCCTTCCCGCCCAGAAAGCTCAGCAATTCGGCGTTGACTTCCCTCCGCGTGTGTCCACGGGATGCAGTGTGGACCGCCCTTCACGACCAGCAGGCGCGCGCCTTTGATGAGCTTGGCGGTGCGCATTCCCGCAGCCGTGATTGGAAGAATGCGGTCGGCATCTCCGTGAATCACCAGAGTGGGGACATCGATGCGAGCCAGGTCCTTGCGGAAATCTTCGTGCCAGGTTGGGACACACGCCAGGCTCGCGGTGGCTGAAGCGCCGGCCGCCACGTTCCAGCTAGCTTGGACGGCTTGTTCGCTGACACGCTTACCCAGCAGCAGGTCGGTGTTGTAGAAGTTCTGGAAGAAGCCAGTGAAGAACGCGTAGCGGTCGGCCGCCACGGCTTTCTCGATCCCGGCAAACACGCTGGCATCCACGCCCTCCGGGTTGTCGGCCGTCTTGAGCAGGTAGGGCGGCACGCCGGAGATAATCACGGTTTTGCTCACTCCCTTGGAGCCGTATTTTCCGATGTAGCGAGCTACCTCGCCTCCGCCCATCGAAAAGCCGACTAATGTGAAATCACGCAGCTTAAGCTGGCTGGTCAACTGGTGAAGGTCTTCTGCGAAAGTGTCGTAGTTGTAGCCTTCGGTCGGCTGGCTGGACTTGCCGAAGCCTCGACGGTCGTAGGTAATGACCCTGTAACCTGCCTCCAGGAGAACGGGTACTTGCTTCTCCCAGGAAGCACCGCTCAATGGATATCCGTGGATGAGAACGACCGGTTGGCCCGAGCCATGGTCTTCGTAGTAAAGCTCGATGTTGCCTTAATTTTCCTTTCCGACTGTAACGTATGGCATTGCTTTTCTCCTTTTTTGTTGCGATGGATGAGTTTGTGATTCGTAGAGTCGTGACCGCGATCGACTACCCGTCGATCCAGTTTTCGATCAGGCTCGCTGTCGCGACTGCTTTGACGACGCGGCTGAACTCGTTCTCCAGGGCAGTGCTTTCTTGGCAGCACTCCATAACAAGAGGATGCACCGCTCCACGCCAGCGCGCAATTAGACGTTCGTATCGGTTCGCCGTAAATAACGCTAGCGTGTCTCACGACGCGACAAATCCTTCGAGCGAGGAAGCGCTCGTCGCTCCGACTGATACCAAGGTATCGATCGATACCATCGTCCAATAGATTTGACTCCTCGCCTCTGGCTTAATCGCAACTGTGCATCACATCCGAGTAAATCGGCAACGCGCAACGCACAATCCTCCCAAGGAGAACTAATCATGCCCCTAGAGAAAGTGTTGTACACCGCCAAAGTCCGTACCACGGGTAGTTGGAAGGACATTTTCATGAAGCATCCGCTGTTGAATATCGCATTCGTCACGTTGCTGGCCGCGCAGGCAGCTCCAAATACAGTCTGGGCCCAAGTGCAGCCGGCCCCTCCAATCTCCGGCGTCATTGGAAAAGTCCAGTCATTTACAGGCAGCTCACTCGACGTTCAGACGCCGTCAGGCGTGGTCCACGTTGATGTCAAACAGCCCCTCACAACGTATAAGCAGATACCGTCGGATTTGAGTCATGTCACGTCCACATCTTATGTCGGCGTTCCTTCGACTGAGCAGGCGGACGGAAAAGAGGTAGCGAAGCAGGTCATCATATTTCCACCGGAACTGAGTGGAGCTGCAGAAGGTAGTGTTCTGACAGACCCGCCGGGCGCAACTACTCACAGCAGAATGACCAATGGCTCCGTCTCTCGCGCTCGCGAATCGCACTCACGCACGACCAACGGCACGGTACAGAAAGGCAGCGGCACCACCCTCGTGGTCCAGTATCAGGGCGGCTCTAAGACGTTCTCAGTGCCTGCAAATGTCTCCGTGACCGAAGTCGCACCTGCACAAGTCACATTCTCGGCTGGCGATGTCGTGTATGCGGCGACTGAGAAGCTGCCAAACGGGACACTTGTGACGGACAAGATATTCCTGTTCATTCCAGCGGCGTCTAGCGATACCAAGTAGTAAGGTTCCGAGCGATGAGCCATTCAACACTTCCTGATTGTGAACCGAACTCTGCGAGCACGTCGCCGGAACAACCGGGCGTGCTCGTCGTCAGGAAACACCATTTCTTGGTGCGCTGGAGTCACTGGCTGAATATCCCGATCCTACTTGGCCTCATTCTAAGTGGCATCTCGATCTACTGGGCATCGCCGGTCTATCAGCACAAACCAGACCCGAATACGGGAAACTTCGATGTAGCTGCGGATATCGGAATCTGGATATGCGCTCATGTGCCCGGACAGCGCAATTACGGCAGTCCGCCCGACTGGATCTACAACCACATGAGCCTTGGGCCCGGCATGTTAGCCACGGCTCTGCGTCTGCATTGGCTCTGCGCCTACCTGTTCATGCTGAATGGCATTGTGTACGTTGCAGGGCTGGTTAGGGGAGGAGGCTGGCGCTCGTTGCTGCCTCGCTGGACCGATCTGCTTGATGCGCCCAGGATGTTTCGATATTACGTGGGGTTTCCCTTTGCAAAACTGGCGCGCCGACAGTGGCCGCATCCCCTTTTCAACACAAAGTACAACGCGCTTCAGCGCACGGCATACTTCTCTGTTCCAGCCGCCGGGTTGCTTTCGGTTGGCACCGGCTGGGCGATTCACAAGCCCATGCAGCTCCATTGGCTGGCAGCGCTTTTTGGAGGGTACAACGCAGCGCGCGTCTGGCATTTCTGGCTGCTGTGGGTCTACATGTTCTTCGTCGTGCCGCATGTGATTCTGGTTCTCGCCGACGGGTGGGATACGCTGCGCAGCATGATCGTAGGTTGGTCAACAAGAGTCGAGCGGTCCGAGGTCGTCCCTAATGAACAATAAGGAAAGGGACGATTCATTGCAACGCAAAGACATAACTTCGACGGGTGTGGAGCTGCTAGTGAAATCTGTATCAGTGAAAAAGCCTAAGCGCTTCTTCGAAGAGCGATCTCTCCCACCAATTGAGATTTCTCCCTGGCGCCTGCGTTATCAGAGTCGGCGCGACTTTTTGGTGTTTGGGGCTGGCGCGCTGGCAACGCTAGCAGGCGCTGGATTTCTCCTGCCGCAAGATACGCTCGGTCGATTGGGTGTGCGTCGAAATGTGGACTCCCCAGGGAAGGAGTGGTTTCTAAACCAAGCACTGCGCATCGACGATGACGTTGCGGAAGCGCTCTATTCGGTAAATCGCAGGGTGCCCACCTACACCAAATCGCAGATTACCCCGCTCAAGAACAACTACAACGGAGCTACTCCCGATCCTGGCTATATTCCTGGATGGAAATTGACTCTGGATGGACTCGCTTCTGGCCTGGGCATCTCTCTCGATATCCGGAATCTCCTGACTCGCTTTTCGGTGCATGAGCAGATTACAAGGCTGGTTTGCGTCGAAGGCTGGAGTGCGGTAGCGTGGTGGGCTGGTCTGAGACTCGATGATCTAATTCGTGCCTACCCACCGATGTCGCGAGCTAAATGGGCGCGTGTGGAATCTTCGGTCAATCTCGATGCCTCGGGGAATCCTGACCCGTACTATATGTCGCTCGATCTGGCAACGGCCCGCCATCCACAGACGCTGCTCGCCACACACTTCAACGGCCAGGCCCTTACCGTGGATCATGGAGCACCGCTCCGTCTGTTGGTGCCCGTGAAACTTGGTTTGAAGAATGTGAAGGCCGTTACCGGGATCACGTATCTCGCGGCAGAACCAAGGGACTATTGGGCCGAACGTGGATATTCCCGCTACGACGGAGTCTAGCTCCAGATTCCCTTTGCACTGCAGTGACGCGGGTAGATGGAAAAAACCATCCGGCGCGTCTGGTGACACAAGACCGCCGCACTTCTGTCTCCAAAGGCGATCTGCGCGACATTCCGCTTGGCGAATCGCGACCGCTAAAGATAGTCGGCGTAAGCACATAAAACCGACCTCACGGGTATTGCCGTATTCTGGCACTTCAGCTGCGAGCTCCCTTGGTGGCTGTGATTTCTTCTAAGAGTGCCTCGGTAAACAAAAGTGGCACCCTTAAGGCAGTCAGCTAAATCAAAAGTATAAAGCTCGTGAGAGTAAACGGGTGGAATACAAAAGGAGTATGCATATGGCGGCACAGGTCCAACCACTGACGAAGCCCCCGAGGATCAGACAGACGGCGTGGAGCGCATTGGCGTCACATTACAGAACGGTTTCAAAGCTGCATCTGCGGCAGCTTTTTGCGGATGATCCGAAGCGCGGTGAGCGTTTGGCGGTCGAGGCCGTTGGTCTTTACCTGGATTACTCCAAGAACCGCATCACCGATGAAACGCTTCGACTCCTACTTCAACTGGCGGAAGAGTCTGGCTTGAAGGCACGAATCGATGCCATGTTCCAGGGGGAGAAAATCAATATCACCGAGAAGCGCGCAGTCTTGCACATTGCCCTCCGTGCGCCGCGAGACGAGTCCATCGTGGTCGATGGAGAAAACGTGGTACCCAAGGTGCATGCCGTGCTCGACCGGATGGCGGATTTCTCTAACCGCGTGCGAAGCGGTGAATGGAAAGGTCATACCGGCAAGCGCATTCGTAACGTGATCAACGTCGGCATCGGCGGCTCCGACCTGGGTCCGGTCATGGCATACGAGGCCCTGAAGCACTACAGCGATCGAGCCATGACGTTCCGCTTCGTATCGAACATTGATGGCACCGATTTCGCGGAGGCGGTCCGTGACCTCGATCCGTCGGAAACACTTTTCATCATCTCTTCGAAAACCTTTACAACCCTGGAAACGATGACAAACGCTCACACGGCTCGCGAGTGGTCTCTCGCAGGACTAGGCGGGGACGAAAAGTCGGTTGCAAAGCATTTTGTCGCGGTCTCGACGAATGCCGCCGAGGTCGCAAAATTCGGGATCGATACCGCCAACATGTTCGAGTTCTGGGACTGGGTGGGCGGACGCTACTCGATGGACTCCGCCATTGGCCTGTCAACCATGGTTGCCATTGGCCCTGAGAATTTTCAGGCGATGTTGAATGGTTTTCATCAGATGGACGAACACTTCCGCACTGCCCCCTTCCGTCAAAATCTGCCGGTGCTGATGGGTCTTCTGGCGATCTGGTACAACGATTTCTTCGGGGCACAGACGGTCGCCGTCCTGCCCTATGAACAATACCTCAAGCGATTCCCGGCCTATCTCCAGCAACTGACGATGGAAAGCAACGGCAAGCACGTCAGGCTTGATGGGAAGAAGGTCAGGCACGACACAAGTCCAATTTATTGGGGAGAACCGGGAACCAACGGCCAACACTCTTTCTACCAACTCATTCACCAGGGAACGAGACTCATTCCGTGCGACTTCATCGCTTTTTCAAAGCCTCTCAATCCACTTGGGCGGCACCACGACATGCTGATTGCCAACGTTTGCGCACAAACTGAAGCACTGGCCTTCGGCAAGACGCCGGAGCAGGTCAAGGCGGAAGGCACTCCGAAGTGGCTCGTTCCACACCGGGTGTTCGAGGGTAACCGTCCGTCGAATACGATCCTGGCTGACATACTCACGCCGGAAACTCTCGGAAAGTTAGTGGCGCTGTATGAACACTCGGTGTTTACCCAAGGCGCAGTCTGGGATATCGATTCATTCGACCAATGGGGCGTCGAACTGGGAAAGGCTCTCGCGCAACGCATCATCCCTGAACTGGAGAACATAACAGAACCGCAGCTTGCGCACGACAGTTCCACCAACAACCTGATCAGGTATTACCGTAAATCGAAGCAGTCATAAAGGAGATTAGCGATGCAGAGTCTCATGACTGAACAGCCCAGAACCAGAAGTGAAGACCGCGCGCAACGGCCCAAGCCACTGACCGATTTTTACGGCGAGGATCGTCATGAACTGGTGCAAAAGCTTGCGTACCAGAACTGGGAAAAAAGAGGCTGTCCCCTTTGGTCACCGGAAATTGATTGGTTCGCGGCCGAAAAGGCCGTGCGCGCGTACCTTTTAGCGTCAGGAATAAAACTCGGGCCAGACGAGGATCTGTACTCTTGAGTGGCGCAGCTTTGAACATTGAACACGAACCGTTCTACAACTTAGAAAACTAAGGAACATCTTATGAGCACCAATCGCGTGGCCCGCCCAAGCTCCGCAAAAGTCGTCCCCATGACTTCCAGCGCAACTAATGTTTCAGATGTTCTGCAACGGTACGGCTACGGCGTGATGCCGTTTATCGGGACGGAAAACGCTTTTTATGAACGGCACCTGGTTTTTGACAGAGCGATCGATCCCAAGGTAGCGAGTGCGCGTGAGCGCTTTGAGGCGTTCTCCAGTTCCGTGCGAGATATTCTCGCCCAGCGTTGGGTGCTGACCAAGAGCACCTATGAGCGAGAGAATGCCAAGCGCATCTATTACCTTTCCATGGAGTTTCTGATCGGACGTTCGTTGGCCAACAATATCACCAACCTCTTGCTGGATCCGCTTTTGCCGGATGCGGCTAAAGAACATGGTATCGACTGGCTGGAATTGATTGAGCAGGAACCAGATGCTGGGCTGGGCAACGGCGGCTTGGGCCGCCTCGCGGCGTGCTTCCTCGATTCGATGGCGACCATGCAGCTCCCCGGCACCGGATATGGTTTGCGCTATGAGTACGGCATGTTCAAGCAATCGATTGTAGATGGCTGGCAAAAAGAGAATCCTGACAACTGGCTCCGCTATGGCGATCCGTGGGAGATTGCCCGGCTTCACGAGAAGGTGGAAGTCAGGCTGAACGTCTCATTCAAGTTGCAGGAGGGTAATTTTCAAGTCATCCGTGACCGGCCGTCAAGCCTGATCGGTATTCCGTTCGATCGTCCCGTGGTGGGCTACGGTGGAAAGACGATCAATACGCTCCGGCTCTGGGCCGCTGCGGCGCCCGATTATTTCGACTTTGAGAAGTTTGGTACCGGAGACTTCGTGGGCGCGCTCGGCGAAACTCTCCAAGCGGAGTCGCTTACCCGCGTGCTGTATCCTGACGATTCTACGACGAAGGGGCAAGGGCTGCGCTTCCTGCAGGAGTATTTCCTAGTCGCGTGTTCGATGGCCGACCTGGTGCGCCGTTTCGAGCGCCACAACTCGGATTGGGAAAAGTTTCCGGAGAAAGCCGCAATTCAACTCAATGACACGCATCCTTCCATGTCGGTCCCTGAACTGATGCGAATCCTGCTTGACGATGTGCACTTGGGATGGGACGAGGCCTGGGACCTGACGAAGAAGACGCTTGGGTACACAAATCACACCTTGCTGCCCGAGGCTTTGGAGAAATGGCCGGTGGCGTGGTTTGAGATACTGCTTCCTCGTCACCTGGAGCTCATCTACGAGATCAACCGGCGGCTGCTCGATGAAGTTCGGGTTCGCTTCCCTGGCGACGAGGGGCGCGTCGAGCGCATGAGCCTGGTGGAAGAAGGTAGCCCGCGCAAAATCCGGATGGCCAACCTCGCCATCGTTGGCTCGCATAGCACTAATGGAGTGTCTGCTGTCCACTCCAAGCTGCTGCGAACCACGACGGTCAAGGATCTCGCAGAAATGTTTCCCGAGCGTTTTAGCAACAAGACAAACGGAGTAACGCCCCGGCGTTGGCTGCTCGAGGCCAATCCCGCGCTGGCCCGCGAAATCACGCAAGTCATCGGAGATCGCTGGATCAGGGATCTTAGCCTGCTCAAACAGCTCAAGCCATTCGCGGAGGATTCCAATGCTCACGAACGCTTCCTCAAGTCAAAGCGAGAGGCCAAAGTGCAGTTTGCCAATTGGCTCAAGTCAACGTCCGCGTGCATCGTGGACCCCGACACTATCTTCGACTGCCACATCAAACGTATTCACGAATATAAAAGGCAATTGATGAATGCACTGCGGATTGTGACTGTTTATAACCGGCTGCGGGAAACTCCCGGCATGAAGATAGTGCCTCGGACATTTTTCTTCGCTGGTAAAGCGGCGCCAGCTTACAAGCTGGCCAAGCTCATCATAAAGTTCATCAACAACCTGGCGGACACGATTGACGCCGACCCGGCGGCGCGCGGCCGGCTCAACGTCGTCTTTCTCCCTGAGTACAATGTTTCGTTGGCGGAACGGCTGATTCCGGCCAGCGATGTCTCCAACCAGATCTCGACCGCCGGCTACGAGGCCAGCGGAACGAGTAACATGAAATTTATGATGAACGGAGCCTTAACCGTCGGAACCCGCGACGGTGCGACCATCGAAATGGCGGAGGAAGCCGGAGAAGAGAACATGTTCCTGTTCGGGCTCACCGTGGAGGAAGTCGAGAACAGCCGCGCCTGGTATGACCCGCATTGGCACTATGAAAATGAGCCGGAGACGCGAGCCGCTCTGGACCTGATTTTCTCTGACCACTTCAGTCGCAACGAGCCGGGAGTATTCGCTCCCTTGCGCGATATGCTTCTGACCCAGGGCGATCACTACATGAACCTGGCGGACCTGACCTCGTATTGCAATGCACAGGACCGGCTCGGCGCGCTCTACGCCGAACCCGGCGCATGGGCGCAGAAAGCCATCTTGAACGTCGCCAGCTCCGGGAAGTTTTCGAGCGATCGCTCGATTGCGGAATACGCAAGCGAGATTTGGAAGGTGGAACCATGCCCAGTACTTTAGAAACCCAGTCCCTGACAGGTGAACCGAACATTTCGCCCCTTGCAGGCAAACCAGCGCCGAAGTGGTTGTTGGTGGACGTGGCTCGCCTGGAGAAGGAATATTTCGAGCGGCGTCCCGACCTGGATGATGCAAACCAGCTCGTCAGCTTCGGCACCAGCGGACACCGTGGCTCGCCCCTGCGCGGCACATTTAACGAAGCGCACATTCTTGCAATTACCCAGGCGATCTGCGAATACCGGCGGGAGCACGGTACCGACGGGCCGCTCTATATGGGGAAAGACACCCACGCAGTTTCGGGGCCCGCGCAGCGCACCGCGCTCGAGGTGCTGGCGGCAAACAACGTGGAGACGATCATTCAGCAAGACGACGGCATAACTCCGACGCCGGTTATCTCGCGAGCGATTCTGGTTTACAACCGTAGCCGCAAGCAGAACGACCATCTGGCGGACGGCATCGTCGTTACGCCATCTCACAATCCGCCGGAGGATGGAGGCTTCAAGTACAACCCGCCCAACGGCGGCCCGGCTGATACAGACGTGACCGGCTGGGTACAGAATCGCGCGAACGAATTGTTGCGAGCAGAGAATGCAGGGGTCAAGCGAATTCCCTTTGCCAAAGCGATCCGGTCCGCGACCACTCACCAGGAAGATTTCGTCCTGCCGTATGTTCGCGATCTCAAGAATGTCGTCGACATGGAAGCGATTCGCGGCGCCCAGCTTAAACTTGGCGTCGACCCGTTAGGCGGAGCTTCATTGCCTTACTGGGAGCCGATCAATTCCATTTACGGGCTGGACATCGTTGTCACCAATCCAATAGTCGACCCGACATTCTCATTCATGACCGTTGACCACGACGGCAAAATTCGCATGGACTGCTCGAGTCCCTATGCGATGGCCAGGCTGGTCGGTCTGAAAGATCAGTACCAGGTGGCTTTCGGGAACGATACCGACGCTGATCGGCATGGGATCGTGACTCCAGTTGCGGGTTTGATGAACCCGAATCATTACCTTGCCGTTGCCATCCGCTATTTGCTCAATTACCGACCCCAGTGGCGTAGCACAGTTGCGGTGGGAAAGACGCTGGTGAGTAGCAGCATGATTGACCTGGTTGTCAAAAAGCTCGGCCGGGAGCTTCGCGAAGTGCCGGTGGGTTTCAAATGGTTCGTGCCGGGCCTAGTCAATGGCTCGTATTGTTTCGGCGGAGAAGAAAGCGCTGGAGCGAGTTTTCTTCGTCTTGACGGCACAGTATGGACGACCGACAAGGACGGGCCGATCATGGACTTGCTGGCGGCGGAGATTACCGCGCGCACTGGCAAGAATCCCGGAGAACATTACCGCGAACTGACGGCGGAGTTCGGCGTCCCCTATTACACGCGCGTTGACGCGCCCGCCACGCCCGAGCAGAAAGCAAAGTTGGCAAAACTCACCCCGGACGCGGTAAATGAGTCAGATCTGGCAGGCGAACCAATCACCGCCAAGCTAACCAAAGCCCCGGGCAACGATGCCCCAATCGGCGGCTTGAAGGTTGTGGCGGAAAGCGGTTGGTTTGCGGCGCGACCCTCAGGTACCGAGAACATTTATAAGATCTACGGCGAGAGTTTCAGGAGCCAGACCCATCTGAAGGCGATCCTTCGCGAGGCGGAGGAGATGGTGAATAATGCGCTGGGTTCGGGAGCGCGATAATGGCCGATAGCGACGGGCGCACAAGTGTTCCGCCGTTTCCGCCTGAATATCGTGGTTCTGGCTTGCTGTTACACGTCACGTCTCTGCCGTCTCCGCATGGCGTCGGCGATCTGGGATCGTCCGCGTTCTCATGGATTGATCGTCTCCACGATGCCGGCCAGGCGTGGTGGCAAGTGCTTCCCCTCGGCCCGACTGGTTACGGAAATTCGCCGTATCAATCGCTCTCGTCGTTCGCTCTCAGTCCGCTGCTGATCAGTCCCGTTTCTCTCATAGCGGAAGGACTGTTACGAGCGAGCGATACTCAATCGAACTTCTCGAATGACCTGGTCGACTTCGATTCTGTGATCCCATTCAAAGAGGGGTTGCTGCAAACCGCATGGGCAACTTTTAAGAGCGCACAGGGTAAATTCAAGAACCTAAAGTTCGACTACGAACAGTTCTGCGCCACGCAGGAGCATTGGCTGGATGACTACGCTGTATTCCGCGCGCTGAAAGCCATGTATCACGGCGCTTATTATCTCGATTGGCCGGCAGAGTTGGTTCAACGCAAACTTGATCCTCTAGCCGATGCGCAGCACGAGTTGGCCGATCAAATCGATCAGGTTCGCTTTGCGCAATTTCTGCTATTCCGGCAGGCCGATCAACTCAAAGCGTACGCTCACTCCAAAGGCGTCGGCTTGATCGGCGACCTGCCCTTTTTCGTTTCTCCGGATTCCAGCGATGTCTGGGCCAATCCGGAATATTTCCTGCTCGATGAGCAACGGCGCCCTCGCTTTGTCGCCGGAGTTCCTCCCGACTATTTCAGCGCGCAAGGACAATTATGGGGCGATCCCGTCTACAACTGGGATGCCGTACGTTCGACTGGTTATCGGTGGTGCATCGACCGGTTGCGCGCTCTGCTGACTCACGTCGACGTGATTCGCTTGGATCACTTCCGCGGCTTCGCGGCTGCCTGGCACGTTCCGGCCGGAGCGCCCACCGCTCAATCCGGGGAATGGGTGCCAGGTCCGGGAGCCAGCTTTTTTCAAGCAGTGCAAACGGAGCTGGGCCATCTGCCATTCATCGCGGAAGATTTGGGTCTGATTACGCCCGATGTGCAGGCCCTGCGCGACCAGTTTCGTCTGCCGGGGATGCGCGTCCTGCAATTCGCCTTCGATGGTCATGCGGACAATCCATATCTGCCGCACAACTTTGTCCACAATACAGTCACCTATACCGGCACGCATGACAATGCCACAACTCGACAATGGTATGAGGAATTGTCCGACTACCAGCGGCAGAACTTCTGGAGCTACCTCAAGCGCGCGCCGGGAACCAGTGCGGATGCTGCTCCGGAGTTGATGCGGCTGGCATGGTCGTCACCAGCGGCGCTCGCGATAGCTCCGTTGCAGGATCTGCTCAACTTGGGCAGCGAAGCTCGCATGAACGTGCCTGGCCGTGCCGATGGAAACTGGCGTTGGCGCGTCCGAGAAGAAATGTTGTCTTCTCAGGCTTTTCAATGGTTGCAGGATTTGACGAAGAGTTCCAATCGCTCGGTCAGTCCTGCAACATCCGTGAGGGCGAAAGTGGACCGCGGTCGGGCGACTGCTCAAATCTAGACGCTGACGGGAGGTTAGCCTGGTAATTCAAGTCGCCAAGAATATTCTCCTGGTCGTGAGCGCGCTCTTTCCGATCGTGGACCCGATCGGAGGCGCTCCGGTGTTTCTGCTGCTCACGCGAGATTACGCGGCCGAGACACGACGCGTGCTGGCTCGCCGCATTGCGATAGATAGTTTCATACTGCTGATCGTGTCCTTTACCCTCGGGGCACACGTACTCTCCTTCTTTGGGATTTCGCTCCCAGTTGTCCAGGTCGGCGGTGGGCTGATCGTGATTTCAACGGGCTGGGCGATGCTGAATCAGAAAGACGCGAACGATCAAGGCTCACCCAGGCGAACGATCACTTGCGCTGATGCTCTGAGCCGTGCATTTTACCCGCTGACGCTTCCTTTGACAGTTGGTCCCGGCTCGATCTCGGTTGCGATTACGTTGGGAGCGAATGCGCCGCAGCGCCTGGGCGCAAACCTGGTGATCATTCTCGCGGCGGCGATCGGTTCCGCTTTCTTGGCAGTAACCATTTATCTCTGCTACGGCTACGCAGATCGGCTCGCGAGCAAGATTGGCCCCACGGGGACGAATGTAATTTTAAAACTCAC
>Ga0307478_10000862_pt1 | contig 28714 bp, 23 predicted proteins | sample atmos_gasesECM4C_2_FD_203713 | JGI IMG/M metagenome (GOLD analysis project Ga0307478, IMG submission 203713) | Hardwood forest soil microbial communities from Morgan-Monroe State Forest, Indiana, United States - atmos_gasesECM4C_05 | ecosystem: Environmental > Terrestrial > Soil > Temperate...
GTGTACGTTACCGGACCGGAAGTATCAGTCAGCGTGCCGCTCGGAGGCGTGGCCGCAAAACTAAACAGCGTCAGGAATAAACCTGCGCTAACGAGAGTAGACGCGACGAAAACGCGTGGATTGAAGATACCCGTTTCGGACGTGGATTTCTTTTTCATGACTCATGGATCAGGATTTTGGTTAGCGATTACCGAGGTCGAGTAACGTCCGACACTGACGTTGGGTTGAATGCAGTTCGCGCGCGGCAGGGCAAAGTGGATGCCCTTTTTTTTGCGATCCCAAGTTTGGGATTACAAGAATGTAACTTTGGAATCATCTCTTCGGATCTCGACGAGAAGCGTAGCCAGAACAATCTGTTCCAATTAACTCAGCTTTTCTGTTAGAAGAACGCCATGGCTTCCACTTCTCTTTGGCCGCGGTTTCAAAAATATTTCCTGCGCGACGACGATCTCGATTTTTCCATCGACATCAGTCGGATGCGATTCGCCGATGGTTTTTTCGAACGGATGCAGCCACTTGTGGAAAAAGCCTTTGCCGCGATGCGGGAACTGGAGGCGGGCGCGGTTGCCAACCCCGACGAGCAGCGCATGGTCGGTCATTATTGGCTGCGCGATTCCAAACTCGCGCCGACCGCCGAGCTGCGCGCCGATATCGACGATACCAACACTCGTATCAAGCAGTTCGCGGCCGGTGTTCATGCGGGTAAGATCGCGCCGGAAAAAGGAGACAGATTCAAACACGTCCTGCTCGTCGGCATCGGCGGCTCGGCGCTCGGCCCGCAATTTATCAACGACGCCTTGGGCCGGGCCGGCGACCCGCTCGATATTTATTTTCTCGATAACACGGACCCGGACGGATTCGATCGCGTTTTCGATCGGATCGGCGGCCACATCGCGCACACCCTCACGGTCGTCATCTCGAAATCCGGCGGGACGAAAGAAACGCGCAACGGAATGCTCGAGGCCGCCGCGCACTATGAAAAGGCCGGCCTCAATTTCGGAAAACACGCCGTCGCCGTCACCGGAGTCGGCAGCGAGCTGGACAAATACGCGGAAAAAAATGGATGGCTCACGCGGTTCCCGATGCACGACTGGGTCGGCGGCCGGACCTCGGTCATGAGCGCAGTCGGTCTCGTGCCCGCGGCGCTCCAGGGATTCGACATCGACCAGTTTCTCGCGGGAGCGGCAGCCATGGACGCGAAAACGCGCGCGACCAACCCAGCCGAAAACGCGGCCATGCTCCTGGCGTTGATGTGGCACTACGCCGGCAATGGCCGCGGCGAGAAAGACATGGTCATCCTGCCCTACAAGGATCGGCTGATGTTGTTCAGCAAATATCTGCAACAGCTCGTAATGGAGTCGTTAGGCAAAGAGAAAGATCTCGATGGCAACGTGGTCCATCAAGGCATCGCGGTTTACGGAAACAAAGGATCGACCGATCAGCACGCCTACGTCCAGCAGTTGCGCGACGGCGTCCTGAATTTTTTCGTCACATTCATCGAGGTGCAAAAGGACCGGGCCGTGGCGCGCTTCGAAGTCGAAGAGGGCGTTACCAGCGGCGATTATCTCCAGGGATTTCTCCGCGGGACGCGCTCGGCCCTCTACGAAAGCGGACGGGAATCGATCACGATCACGATTCCCGAAGTCACGGCGTTTTATGTCGGCGCGCTCATCGCGTTGTACGAGCGAGCGGTCGGATTCTACGCGACGCTGGTCAACATCAATGCGTATCACCAGCCGGGCGTTGAGGCCGGGAAAAAAGCGGCGACGCGTGTGCTGGAATTGCAGGGCGGCGTGAAGAAAGTTCTCGCTTCCGGCCCTGGGAAAACGCCGGAAGAAATCGCTCGGGAGCTGGGCGCGGATCCGGAAGATGTGTTCCACATCCTTCGTCATCTTCGGGCCAACCCTTAATCGGAGGGACGTGCTTCCGAGATAGCTGGCGCGCGGCATTAGCTGCGCTAGGATTTCTTTGTCCATTTTCACCATGGCCGAATCCTCCAAATCAGGTCCGACTGAAATCCAGGTCACCATGCCGGAGGTGGTGAAATTTGTCCGACAACTGGCGCACGACCTTCGCAATCACCTCAATGCCGCAGAGCTCCAATCGGCGTATCTGATCGAGATCGCGGAGAACAACGAACTGCGCGAGGAAATAAAACGCCTTCGCGGAATGATCGCCCAAGTAGGAGTGAGCTTACAGGAACTGACCGCCGCGCTCGGTCAGCCGCGCCTGACAGAAATGCCCTATGCCGCGAAAGATCTCATCGAAGATCTGCGGCAAAAACTCGCAACCGATTATCCGGAGGAGAGCACCCAAGTAAAATGGGACGAAGCCGCCAGCGACGCCACGCTGGATATCGATCCGCAACTGTTGCTGCCTGCGCTCGTGGAATTGTTCGCGAACGCCTTCCGCCACGAGCGCGCCGATGGCGTCATCTCCGCGACGGCGCGAACGGAAAAGGGGCGATTCATTTTCGCGTTGTCCGAGCCGAAACGAAACTTCCAGCGCGCGACCGAGAATTGGGGCCGCGAACCCCTCCGCGCCCTGGGACAGGGCCATTACGGTCTCGGGCTTTATCGCACCCGCACAATCGTCGAGGCGCATGGAGCCCAATTCACGGCGCGCCATGACAAGGAGACTTCGTCCCTGGTCACGACAGTCACCTTCCCCCTCGCAGCGGCCGGCGCATAAGAGCGCGCGGCCGGCGTTTTTCGGGAATGAAAACACGCGCGCTCACGTCGATTGCTCTTCCTGTTTCTATTTCCCCGCTTAACTTGACCCTGACGATGACGCCAGCCGATGAACGCTGAGAACCGACGCATCCTCATCATCGACGATGAGCGACCGATTCTGCTCACGCTCGAAGCGCTCCTCGGCCGCCATGGTTATCAGCCCGAAACCGCGGCGACCGCCTCGTATGGATTGCGCCGGCTCAAGGAAACCTCGCCCGCTGTCGTGCTCCTCGATCTCCAATTGCCGGACGCACAAGGCCTGGAAATGCTGGGACAAATAAAAGACGAGCACCCGGAAACGCAGGTCATCATCCTCACCGCGCACGACTCGCTAAACAACGCCATCGAATCGATCAAGCGCGGCGCTTACCACTTCATCAGCAAGCCTTACGCGCCGGAAGAATTGTTGAGCCTCATCGAAAAAGCGCTCGAGAAACAATCGCTCCTGCGCGAGACCGAGCAGCTTCGGCAAAAGACGCACCAGCTTGAGAAGCGGCTCGAAATTGCCGAGACGCGGCTCGCGCCCGTGGTGAAAAGCAAGGCGATGCAGGAAATTCAGGAATTGGTCGACGCGATGGCGCCGTCGGAAGCGAATGTGCTGATCACGGGCGAAAGCGGCGTCGGCAAGGAAGTGGTCGCGAACGTGATTCACAGCCGGAGCCGACGCGCGGACAAGCCGATGATCAAATTGAATTGCGCCGCGTTTCCGCAAGCGATGATCGAGTCGGAATTATTCGGCTACGTCAAAGGCGCGTTCACCGGCGCGATGAACGATTTTCCGGGAATGATCGCGGCGGCGGCGGGGAGCACGCTGTTTCTCGATGAAATTTCCGAGATGCCGGCGGAACTCCAGACACGTTTTCTGCGCGTTCTCCAGGAGCGCGAATACCGGCCGCTGGGCAGCACGAAAACACTCAAAGCCGATTTCCGCGTTATCGCCGCCACCAACCGCCCGATTGCGAGTGCGCTCGCGGAAAATCGATTGCGCGCCGATCTCTATTATCGGCTCAACACTTTTCAGATCGAGATTCCTCCGTTGCGCGAGCGAAAAGAAGACATTCCCCCGCTGGTCTCGACGTTCCTGAAACGGTTCGCGAAGGAGCTGGGCAAACCCGAGCCGGAAATCACGCCGGAAGCTTTCCAAAAATTGATGGATTACTCCTGGCCCGGAAACGTGCGCGAACTTCAGAACGCGATGGAATACGCCGTCGTCCTCGCCCGCAAAGACAAGATCGGCGTGAAAGAACTGCCGGCGGAAGTGCAATTGCCGGTCGCGCTCCAGCAGGCCGAGCGGAACGTCAATGGCGGCGTGCAAAACCTCGACGACATGGAGCGCAACGCCATCATCCAGGCGCTGGCCCAGTGTCACGGCAACAAGAAAAAAGCCGCGCAGGTCCTCGGCATTCAGCGTCCGACGCTTTATAACAAGATGAAGCGTTACGCGATCGAGCTCTGAGCATTTCAGATTTAAGATTGTAGATTGCAGATTGCAGATTGAGCGGAAACGTTCCGCAAGATGCCAATCGAAAATCGGCAATCGACAATCTGAAATCCAGCATGCCCGCTTCTCGTCATCTTGGAAAAGTTCTCGCGCATGCCGAGCGCGAGCTGGCCTCGGCCCGGACGATGCGGCCGGCGCAGTCGCTTCCGCTTTACAAGAAGTTCCTGAAAATCGAGGAGCACCGCCTCCGGCTCCGCCATCAATATGGAGGAGGCGGCCGCGAAATTTGCGCGCTTCGCGTCGAGCTCATCGATGTCCTCTTGCAGCACATCTTCGACGCCGCCGTCAGTTTCGCCGAGCAGAGTCGAGCCACGTCCCCCACCCCGCTCACCGTCATCGCCCTCGGCGGGTACGGACGCCGCGAGCTCAATCCATTCAGCGACGTCGACATCATGTTCCTCCACGACAAGAACCGAGGAAACATTTCGGGCTATGCCACCCAGGTGATCGAACAAATCCTTTATCTGCTTTGGGACGTCGGGTTCAAAGTCGGGCATTCGACCCGCTCGATCGCCGAGGCGGTCGACCTTGCCAACAAGGATATGCTCACGAAGACCGCGATGCTGGAATCGCACGCGCTCTCAGGCGATCCGCGGCTGGCGGCGCGATTCCGGACGGCGTTTCGGCAACAATGCGTGCGCGGGCGCGAACGCGAATATGTCGAGCTCCGCATGCAGGACCAGGCGACGCGCCACGCGAAATTCGGCGACACGGTTTACATCCAGGAACCGCATGTGAAGAACGGCTGCGGCGGGCTGCGCGATTACCAGAACCTGCTCTGGATGACGTTCTTCAAGGAGGGCGCGCTCACCACCACCCATCTCGTTGGCAAGGATTGGCTGAGCGAGCCCGATCGACGACGAATCGAAGCGGCCTACGATTTCCTTCTGCGGCTGCGGACGGACCTTCACTACGCGACCGGCCGCGCTACCGATACGCTCCACTTCAATGTCCAGGACCAGATCGCGCAGCGGCTCGGCTACGCGCAAAAGCGAGGGACTTTGCGGAACGAAGCGCTGATGAAGGATTACTACGAGCACACGCGAAATATTTTTCGGGTCACCGAGCGGATCACGGAGCAATTCGCCAGCGGAAGATCATCCTCGACCACGCGCTCGCTCTTCAGCTTTTTGCCGCGCCTCAAGTCGCCCGAGGAAAAATTCGGGCATTTCCGGATTCGCCAAAAACAGCTCTTCGCCCAGAGTTCCGATGTTTTCGAAAAAACGCCGGCAACGATGATGGAGGTCTTCGAGCTGGCGCAGCTCCGCCGGCTCGAGCTGAGTCCGGACTTGTCGGACCTGTTCACGAGACATCTGGGGTTGATCACGGGCGCGTTCCGCAGCAGCAAAGAGCCGCGAGGGATTTTCCAGAGGATTATTTCGCGCAAAGGCGAGGTCGGCCGCGTCCTGCGGATGATGCACCGCGTTGATTTTCTGGGCCGTTACGTTCCGGAATTCGGACAGCTCACCTGCCTGGTGCAGCACGAATTTTTCCATCGTTACACGGCCGACGAACACACCCTGGTTTGCATCGACAAGCTCGACCAGGTGATGGAGACGGAAGACCCAAAGCTGCGCTCCTACCGCATGCTATTCGAAAAACTCCAGGACCCGTTTGTTCTGTATCTTGCGCTGCTCCTGCACGACACCGGCCGCGCGGTGGGGGCGCGTCCGCATTCCGAAGCGAGCGCGCTTTTTGCCCAGGGGGCTGCGGCGCGTCTGCGCCTTTCCGCGGCGCAACGGCGTTCGCTCGTGTTGCTGGTGGACCATCACCTCACCCTCTCGAACATGGCGCAGCAGCGGAATCTCGACGACCCGGAAACCGCGGTCGAGTTCGCGCGGATCGTGCGCGACCAACCGAATCTCGATGCGCTCATGCTGCTGACCCTGGCGGACGGCCAGGGCACGAGCGCTGATGCGTGGTCGGATTGGAAGGAGACGCTGGTCTGGCAGCTTTATCATTCCACCTCGCAATATTTGTCCGACCAGGAAGGGTTCTATGAACAGACGAAGATCGAACGCGAACAATTGCAGACGCGTGTGACGGAAAACCTCGGCGGCGAGTTTGCCGAGGAGATCGAGGCGCATTTCGAAGTGATGCCGGACAATTATTTCCGCGCCTTTACGACGGATGAAATTGTTTCGCACCTGAGGCTGTTCCGGCGCTTCCTGGAAAATTTGTATCTGCGCGACGAACTGCCGCTGGCGTCGGCGGTGGCGTGGGAGGCGTTTCCCGAGCAAGGCCACAGCATCGCTTCGTTTTGCGCCTGGGATGGACAGGAGCTTCTGGCGAAGATCGCGGGATCGTTCGCCGTCGTTCCGCTCAACATTCTGAGCGCCGACATTTACACCCGCGGCGACAACGTCGTCCTCGACATCTTTTGCGTCTGCGATCCGCGTTTCCGCGCCGTGACCGACGAGCGCGACAAGGCGCTGGTGGAATCGACCCTGCGCGCCGCCCTGACGGACGACCATTTCGACTTCGCCCCGCTGCTGGAACAGGCGCGGCGCCGAATCGCGCGCCACAGCCGGCACGACCACGATTTCCCGACGCGGGTCACGGTCGAAAACAAAACGCATCCGGCGTATACCCTCGTGCAAATTCAAACCCCAGATCACCTCGGCCTGCTCTACGATTTGCTCTCCGCGTTCGGGGAGGAAAATGTTTCCATCGCCCTTTCGCGGATCAGCACCGAGAAAGGCGCGGCCATCGACACGTTCTATGTGGCCGATCGCGATACGCGCGCGAAAATAACCGATTCAGCGCGGATCGCGGCGTTGCTCCAACGATTGCAGAAGGCCGCCGTCGGCAAAGGGGCCGAGCGAAGGGAAACCAAATCCGACTAGCCGGCTCGCGGTTTCCGTTTAGTCTCATCGCCGATCTCTTGCATCATGAACGCTCTCATTCTTGCCGCCGGCTACGCCACGCGGCTCTATCCGTTGACGCTGACCAAAGCGAAACCGCTCCTCGAAGTCGCCGGCAAACCGATGATCGATTGGGTGCTCGACAATCTCGCGCCCATTCCCGAGCTGGAGCGCGTTTACGTCGTCACGAACAACAAGTTCGTGAAGGATTTTCAAAGCTGGGCTGAAGTGTATCGCCGCAAAAAACCGAAATTCGCGATCGAGATCATCGATGACGGGTCGACGGACGACTCGGACAAGCTCGGCGCGATCGGCGATATTGTTCTCGTCGTTACCCGCTACGATTTGGCGAAGAACGACCTGATTGTCGTGGCCGGCGATAATTTGTTCAGCGAACCGCTGATTGATTTCGCGCGCGCCGCGAAAACGTCGGAGGCGACCCTGGCCACTTACGACGTCGGTGATCTGGAGGCGATCAAGAAATACAGCAGCATCACGATCGACGCCGAGGGCGTCATCACCCAGTTCGAAGAGAAGCCGGCCGAACCGAAAAACACGATGGCCGGAATCGCGCTCTATTATTTTTCGCGTGAAGTGGTGCCGCTTTTCACCACGTATATCGCAGCGGGAAATAATCCGGATCAACCGGGCCGGTTCATCCAGTGGCTTTACCAGCGCAAGCCGGTGAAGACCTGCCAGATCAAGGGCACCTGGTTCGACATCGGGAGCAAAGAGACTCTGGAAGAAGCGAACCAGATCTTCGCGCAGTTCGCCGCGCGCTGATTTATTTCAGTCTTCCTTCGTCGAACTCGATGAGATCGAAGTAGGTCCGGATATCTTTCCGCCCCGCCCCGCCGGCTTCCTTGAGGAAATGGAGGAAGCGCGCCTTTTTCGCGGCGGTATCGGGATGGCGCGCGATCATCGTCGCGTTCCAATGCTCGATCGATTCGGGCGAATGCTTCGCGCCGTTCTTTTTCACCCACTCAAGAATGGCAGCGTCGTCATCGAGCCGATGAGCGGCTTCTTCGAACGCGTCGGGATTCAGCCGCAGAAAAGCGAGGAGATGTTTGTCGAACCCGACGGTCTTGTAGTTGTAGCCGTCGAGCAATCCTTTGCGATGCAGCTTCGCCTTGTCGATCAAGCGGGGCAGATGCACGTAGCCGCCCAACTTTTCGTAGGGACTGCGTGGACGCAGCTTTTGCATTGCGCCCGACCTACGCCGCGGGCAAAGCGTGCGGCACGGCCGCGGGCGCGATCTCTTCCGCCGCCGTGACGGCGGCCGGAGCCGGCGCCGGTTCCGGCAGCAATTCCGCCTGCGCCAGGCCGGCAGTGCCGATGATCAACTGGCCCATGAAAATCCCGCCCTTCTCCACCGAAATCGATTTCGCGGTGACGTTGCCGTCGAGGAGCGCGTTGCGATGAATGATCACCGCGCCTTCCGCCACGATCTCGCCCGTCATCCGCCCGCGAATCTCAATGCTTTTCACCTTGATGCGCCGGAAGAAATGCACGTCCGACTTGCGATCGATGAGAATATTTTCCGCGATCAAACGGCCGGGGATTTTGCCGACGAAATTAATCGTCGCCGTGCCGATGCAATTCAGGTTGCCGCGCAATTTGCCTTCGATGAGCGCGGTGCGGCAGGTCACGTTGGTGCTGCTCAGATCGCCTTTCGGCGTAATATGAATCTCACCCTGGGTCTTAATCGAACGGCTGAAGCTCGTGGTGATTTTGTAATCCCGCAGGTCGATGTGGGTGCTGCACTTCGGGCAGAAGCTCGAGCTGGCGGCGGAACTGACTTCGTGCTTCGCCTTGCACTCGAAGCATTCGATCTCCGAGCTGTGGTGCTTGGTCCAAAAGCCTTCGATCTTTTGGAACAACGAAGGATCGCTGGCCGCGGCCGCCGGTTCGACGCGCTCTTCCTTCGGCCGCATCCGCACCTCCTGCTTCGGCACGGAGGGCGCGAAGTGCGAGCCGCACTGGCGGCACATCGTGCTCTTCGCCGCGGCATACTCCATCTGCTTAAAGCCACAGTGCGGACAATCCACGCTGACTTTTGCAGGCGTCGGTTTTGCCACGGAGCGGGCTCGGGCGAAAGGTGACTGCCTACACTCGGGCCCCGAATGCCGATTTCGCCGGCGCCGCCGGTTCTTCGTTCCGGACGATCTCCGGACGCGCCGGAGTAGTAGCAGCGGCCTTGCTCGCGCCTCCGCTGGTGACCTCGGACTTGCCGATGAAAGTAGCGCCTTCCTCGATGACGAGACGCGCCGCCTTCAGGTCGCCCTGCAACGTGCAACGCGATTTCAGCTCGCAGCGTTCTCCCACGGTGATGTTCCCCTGAACCTTGCCGTAGACAGTGATCGATTTCGTTTTGATTTCGCCGCGAATGTCCGCGTTCTCACCGATCGTGAGCACGCCGTCCGAATTGATTTCGCCCTCTACTTTGCCGTCGATGAGGAGTTCTTTTTGGAATTTGATCGAGCCTTTAATCTCGACGTCGCTCGACAGGATGTCTTTACCAGAATGTTCAGCCATATATTTTTTTGGATCGATTGTTAGTGTTGCTCTTGGTTCTTCGCGCGGAGCGAGACCATTGTTCTCCTCAGTGCCCGCGCTTAACGATCCTTCTCCGATCGACGACATGGGCTTTTGCGGAATGAATTTCTTCAGCACGGCGGCATTATGATGAGCGCGCTCCAGCCTGTCAACGGATTAGCGTGGGAAATTCTCTTTTTCCTGAAAAATTCGAACCGAAAGAGTTTGCCGGCCAGATTTTGGAAGGCGAGCCAAGAAAGGGCGGCACCTCCGCCGGGGTCCGGTAGAGGATGCGACCAACCGGGTTCTCCGGCCCGCAGACGCCCGGGAGCGCCGCGGAATTTGCCTCGGTCCGATCGGCATCGTACACGAACATCCGGCGAATCAGCGCGGAAAAAGAATGCGCAACGCCCCGCGCCGCCTTTGCAATCCAAAATCCGAAATCGAAAATCCAAAATGCGTGGGCCCACCAGGATTCGAACCTGGGACCAAGGGATTATGAGTCCCCTGCTCTAACCGCTGAGCTATAGGCCCGGCACGATCTCGAATAAATCATGACCGGGGCCGATGACCAACCTCGAATGCTGGAGCCGGGATCCGTGATCCCGGATCCCAAAGTCGGCAAATCTACAAATGCGTGCCGGTCTGCGATGCGGGAATTTGCCGCAGGTTCTGCTCGCGCTCGGTTGTCTTTGCGGCAGCGGGGTCGGTTTTGGTCGCCGGCTTTTTCGTGGACGCGTCCATCTCCGTTCTTGTGGGCGGTTTCGGCGGCTTCTTGTGAGTTTGAGTTCCCGTTCGGATCACCGCTCCGTTCACTAACTTGTAGCCGTCGGAATGAATCCACGTTCCATGCACGAGCGACCAGCCTTCCTTCAACGGCGCTGCCGGCACGACCTTGGGCGTCGTTTTGGCCGTCTTTGTTGTTTCCTTCCTTCGGTTCGGCGAAGGATGGGCGTTGAGCGGGGCAGCCACGAAACTGGCGAGCAGAGCGATGGATAAAATGGTTCGAATCATATTGGGTTGATTGAATTGACGGATTTTTCGCTCCGGCGGGGAGTTCGGAGGAGAGCTCGGTGGCAGCAACTCAGGAATCAATCATGGCGTCGACCGCTGGGACGTCATTCGCAGTGAATGGAGCGGCAGGCATGATCGACACCCCACACGTTTCTGCGATCCGTGTCAATCGGCAAATGGTCGCTGAACGTTTGCAGTCCGGCTCCGAGCCATCGACAATTCGAAGCTTTAGAAACCCGACCACGGAGCGGCCTGGGAAAAGTGCTCGTGCGCCAGCACGACTCCAAGGCGAACGAGGACGCTCAGGAGAAAGCCGACGACAAAACAAAACCCCGCGGCATAGCGCAACGAGCGTTCCGTCAGATCAAAAATTCCGGGCGGCTTATCTTTGTGCATCGCCCGAAGTCTGCACCTGTCGCGGCCGGGTGCAAGCTCAGAGAACACCGCAAATCAGGCGTTTCCCGGTTGTGAATGCAATTACGAATTGTTGCAACGAAAGTGATGGAAAGGGGTTTTTTCCGCATTGACGATATTTCCAAGGCGAGCGACTGATCACTCTCGAGTGGTAAGCAGGAGCAAGCCCTTATCTTCCTTCACCACCCAGTATCCATGAGACGTTTCCTCTCAATGTGCGGTTTCGCGTTGGCCGTCACGGTGCATGCCCAAAACCCTGTCTCCCCCGCGATCGCTCCCCCGGAAAACCTCGGACTCGGCTTGAAGCAGCTCGTCGAGGCATCCGAGCGCGATCCATTAAACCTCCCCAGCCAATTCGCGTCGACTCCTTCGATCAACGCCGATGCGTCAGGCCACGTGCTCGCAAACATTCAGCTCAATGGCGAAAGGCCGGTCGCTGAAGTGCAGGCCGCGCTGATCGCGCTCGGACTCCAGATCACGGCGGTCGATGAGCATTGGCGCAGCGGAGTGATTTCAGTCCGGCTGTCGCTCGCGCAAGCCACGGCGGCAGCGAGTCTTCCCGGGGTGAGGAGTATTTCCCTGGCCCGCCGACCGATTCGCCGCGTCGGCGTGGTGACCGCGGAAAGCAGCGCCGTGGAGCATGCCGCGCAAGTGAACACGCCGGGGATCGTGACCGCGCAGGGAATTCTCGGCCGCGGAATCAGCGTCGGGATAATTTCGGATTCCTTCGACGGCGCGCCGAACGTTCCGCGAGCCAGTGTCGGTGTCAGCTCGGGCGATCTGCCCGGGCCGGGAAATCCGGACGGTTACACCCAGCCGGTCGTCGTTTTGGCAGACAACACCAGTTCCGACGCGACCGATGAAGGCCGCGCCATGGCGGAGATCGTGCACGACATTGCGCCCGCGGCGAAAATCTGTTTCTCGACCTCGGGAGATACCCAGGTCTCGATGGCTGCCAACATTCGCAATCTGCGCACGTCTTCGCAAACGCTCTGCGATGTGATCGTGGACGACATCGGTTTCGCCGACGAACCGTTTTTCTCCGATGGCATCCTTTCCCAGGCGATCGATGACGTGGCGACGAGTAATTCGCTGGCCGGAAAGAAAGTGGCTTTTTTCTCGGCCGCCGGCAACAGCAACAACCGCGGTTATACCGCCGATGCGAACATCATTCCTTCTAGCGGGGCCCCGCTTGGCAACGTGAAAATTTCTCAAGTCCCTCCCTCTCTTTACGCGGGCGGCTTCCAGAACCTCAACCCAACTGGCGATCCCGCCGTCGTGATGAGCGTCACCACGAGCGATGCGGCAACCCTTGTCCTGCAATGGGACGACCCGTTTAACGCCGGCGGGGTAACTACGGATTACAATCTGCTCGTGTTTAGTTCCACCGGGGCCTACCTCAGCGCTGTCAGCGGCACAGACAATAACTTCGCCACCAGCGAGCCGGTCGAGATAGTCGATCTTAAGGCGAACACGACCTATCAACTCATCGTTTGCCTCGCTTCCAGTGCTCCGCCTGCGGCGACTCACCTTCGCCTGATTTCGTTCGGAGGCCCATCGGTGAGCAGCCCCTACTTCACGAGCAATGTCATCACGCTGGTCGGACATCCGACCGCCACGAACGCGAATGCAGTCGCGGCCTACGTTTACGACAACACTCCGAACGTCGTATCCGGCTATAACCCGAACAAGGCTAATCCTCCTCCCGGACCTTACGAGCCAGCGTTGGAATCGTTTAGCGCCCGCGGTGGCAGTCTCCCCTTTTATTTTAACGCCCAGGGACAACGGCTCACCACGCCGGAGGTAAGACTGAAGCCGGAGTTTGCCGCGGCCGATGGCGTGGACACCTCTTTCTTCCCTCCTGGCTCGGGCAATGACTCCGATAACGATGGCTTTCCGAATTTCTTCGGCACCAGCGCGGCCGCGCCGAACGCCGCCGCGTTCGCCGCGCTCTTGCTCGAAGCCGCAGGCGGGCCGTCATCACTTAGTCCGGCCCAAGTCCGCACTGCACTTATTCAATCAACTAATCCTCACGACCTGGACCCGGATACCAGCCAGGCCACTATCACCACTGGCAGCCGTTCCGTTACTCTCACCGCTGCCGGCGACGACAGTAACGATAGCGCTACCAGCCCTACCTTCTTTACCCTTACCTTCAATGGCCAGGCTGGCGATAGCCTCGACCAACTCGTGATCGATCTTAGTAACACCGGCATTGTCTTTGATCCCAGGACCGATCTCGGCTTTCCCTTTACGGTCGGCCAAAACAACGGAGGCATCTCGGTCACTTCCTCCCTTTCGACCGACTTGCGTATCCTGACTCTTTCTTTCAGCAACACGTTTACCGCCGGCAAGGTACTGGCTTTTGGGATCGATCGGGATCTGGCGGCGATCCAGTCCGGTGGTAACTCGGCCGATCTGCTCGGCGGGGCGAGTGTCAGCGCTACGATCAATGGCCAGGTGTTCTACGGCGCCCTTGGCAACCAGCTCGGGCGCGGTTTCGTTGCTAAGGATGGCAATGGTCTTATCGATGCGAAGGCAGCGGTCGAATCGATAGTCGGCAAGAGTGCCAGCTCATCGGGAGCGCCGGTCAATCTTTCCACCCGCGGGAACGTCGGCCTTGGCGAAAATGTTTTGATCGGCGGATTGATCATCGACGGATCAACCGCGAAGAAAGTTATTCTCCGCGCGCTCGGCCCCTCCGTTCCAGTCCCGGGCAGGCTCCTTGATCCGGCTTTGGAATTGCATGACTCAAACGGAACCCAAATCGCGGCGGATGATAACTGGCAGGACGATCCCGTCCAGGCTTCGCAAATCCAGGCGACCGGCATTCCGCCGAGCGATCCGCGGGAAAGCGCGATCGTGAAATCGCTAAGTCCGGGGAGCTACACCGCGATTGTGCGCGGCGTGAATAACGCCACCGGGATCGGCCTGGTGGAAGTTTACGATCTCGATAGCCAGCCGGCCGCCTCGCACCTGGCTAACATTGCCACGCGCGGCACGGTTTTGACCGGCGACAACGTCATGATCGCCGGTTTTATTCTCCAGCAAGGCACCTCCCAGCTCGTCGTCCGCGGCCTTGGCCCTTCCCTGAGCGCACTCGGCGTTTCCGGCGTGTTGCCCGACCCGACCCTCGAGTTGCGCGACAGCCAGGGAACGCTTCTCGGCAGCGATGACAACTGGCAGGAGCACGCCTTTCAAGCTATTCAATTGACCGCAGTCGGCCTGGCGCCGACGGCCGCCACCGAAAGCGCGCTCACCACCACCCTTCCTTCCGGCGGCTATACCGCCATCGTCCGCGGCGCCCACGGCACCACCGGCGTCGCCCTCATCGAGGTCTACAACCTCCGCTGAGCTCGGCAAATCGCGGCGTGGTTTGCGGTTGACATTGGATCTTGGGCTGCGGCAGCATCTGCATTGTTGCCGTCGAGCAACCGCACCATCTCGAAATGAACTACACCGCTTCCGTCAGCGATTTCTTTAAAAGTCCCAAGTGGATGATGAACATGCTGCTTGCCGGCGTCTGCGTCTTCATCCCTTTCATCGGTCAGATCGTGGTCAAAGGCTGGTTGATCACCGGCTTTTGGGGTCGCGACGATGAGCACTTCGAGACCTTCCCGGATTTTGATTTCGGTAACTTCGGCAAATATCTGGAGCGCGGGCTCTGGCCTTTTTTGGTGACGTTGGTAAGCAGCCTCGTGCTGGGAATGGTCTTCGCGGTGTTCCTGGTGCCTTTCTCCATAATCTCCAGCCTGCTCACGGGGGGTAGTCACGGGCACGAGAGTGGTTGCGCGGGTGCACTCATGGCCCTTGTCATGTTTTTCTTCTACGTGGTAATGATCCTTGCGATCCTGTTTGTGCTCACGCCGCTGGTTCTGCGCGCCTCGATCACCCAGGATTTTGGCCAGTCCTTCAATTTCCCTTTCGTGAAGAGATTCGTGACCGTGATGTGGAAGGAGATTCTCCTCAGCTCGCTCTTCCAGATCGTCGCGGGTACGGTCCTGATCTGCATCGGTGCGCTGGCTCTTTGCGTGGGTATGTATTTCGCCTTGGTGCCGGCTTACTTCTGCTGGATGCACCTGCAAAAACAACTTTATCGTCTCTATCTGAGCCGGGGCGGCGAGGCGGTGCCGCTCAGTCCAAAGTTGCGAGATCTCGCGCCGGCCGTTTAAGAGTCGGATCCCGCAGTTGCGGGAGAAAAACGTCCCTACCTTACTTGCTCTTCGCCTTCGCGATCGCTTTGTCGAGGAGCTGCTGGGCCTGATCCTGGCCGCCCTCAAATTCCCAGATGCTCTTATCGAGAAGGTATTGGGCCGGCGTCGCGAAGTTGACGTTCTGCACATTCGTGATCCGCGACTGCAAGGTCACGATGCCGGCGAGCGCGCCGCCGCGGCAAAGGATCAACGGCCCGCCGCTATTGCCCGGGCTCACCGGCGTCGAGGTCCGGATGAGCGTCTCCTCCTTCACCTTGTCGAAGCGCGAGATAATTCCCGAGGTAATGCTCAACCCTTCCCCGAGCGCGTTCCCGATGGCGATGCAGCATTCGCCTTCCTTGATGTTGTCGAGCGGCCGGATCGGAAACTGGTTCGGCGTCCACTTGCCCTCGAGCCGGACCAGCAGCAGGGCGAGATCGACGTCGTTTTTCGCGCGCGCGACGACCTCGACGTCGGCGAAGTCCTTATCGTGGACGAAGCGCACACCGCATTTGTAGTCGCCGGTCATGTTGTCGCCCGGATCAACGACGTGCCAGTTCGTGGCCACCAGGCCGTACTCGGTGTCGTTGTAGAGGAGCACGCCGGTGCCGCTGGCGCCGTTGTCCTTTTTCAGCATTGCCCGCTTTTCTTTCCAGGTCGTGCGGACTTCGAGGACCGACGACTTATACATGTCGCGCAATTCGTCCGCAGAGAAAACGCGGTCATGCGGTTGCGAAATTTCCGTGATGGTCGGCTGCTGCTGGCTCGGCTGAAGGGTGGGAATTGTTTTTGTCTCCGGAGCAGTCAGCCAATACGTCGAGAATCCCACCACGCCCAAGAAGAAAGCGGCCAGCAACGGAAAACCCGACCGCATGCGTTCGCGCTTGTAGGTCGTATGGACGTAACGAATCTGCGGATAGGCGGAGAACGCCAGCCACGCCAGCAGATAGGCGATCCAAACCACCCAGACGATCCGGTCCCGCGAATAAAACAAAAGGCCGACGACGCCGAACCCGAGCCAGAACCAAGGAGCCGCCACCATCGCGCGCCGGCGCCGGTTCATCCTCAGCCAGTTTCGCCAGATGAGAAATCCGCCGAACGCCGGCGAAAGGAACACACTCCCGAGAATGGCGACGTACGGGCTCCAGATCGTTTCGCCCTCCGGCGGCTGGGCAGCGTGATCCGCTGTGGCCGGGATGGTTGATCCCGGCCCGGGCGCAACGGCCGGCGAAATCATCACCGGCAACGGAGGCGGACCGGCCGAGCGAACCGGCGTCGCCGGGAGCACGGCTGCGATCGAAGGAAGAGGCGGCGGCGTAGCTCGCGGAGATTCAACCGGCTTGATCTCTTCCGTAGCCGTCGCCGTACGGGCGGCGTCAGATGGCGGCTTCGCTTCGGTCGCGGACGCGCTTTCCTTTTCGATCGGAGCAGGGCCTGGGCTTGCAGTAGTCGAAGTTGAAGTCGCGGCGGCCGCCGCGGCCAGGAATTCGGAGATCGGTTTCCAGGAAGATTTCGTTTCGTTCCAGGCGAGGTCGGTCGGGCTCAGGCTCCCGTCGGCGATCTTGTCGCGAATGGCGGATTCCGAAAAACGCCCCGCGAATTGCCCGTTCCGGTGAATCCAGATTTCCATGCCGCCTTTCTAGCGAAGGCGACGGGTGGCGTGCAACGAAATACGCGAACGCAGCTGGCGCTAGATCATATTGACCGCGCCGCAGTTCGGGCAGGTGTAGGCCTGCTCGTTCGGTGGCGATAACGGTCGCGTGAGATATTGATGACAGCTCCAGCACTTGACCCAAAACGGACTCGTGCGGCCACTGGCTTCGCCGCCGGGCGATGGAGAGTTCGAGTCTTCCGTCGCTAACTCGAGCTTGCCGATCTTGTCTGGCGGAATGTCGCGATCCGGTTTCTTTCCCTCAACGTATTGGCGTTCTGTCATGGATCAGTCCTTCTAGCGCCTTTGTTGGGAAATTCAAATCCTGCTGCTCTTGCCGATTGAGATTTCGAGGTCGGGCGCATAGTCTCGTTTTTTCGGAATGAAGACGACACCCGCGCGCACAATTGCAGAGCTGAAAGAACTTCGGGAACTCACAGGCGATGAAAATGGCGCGCAACGCGTGGCATTCACCCAGACGTGGGCTAAGGCGAGAAAGTGGCTCCGCAAAAAACTCGAAGCGTTTTGCCCGGATATTCGGACCGATGAAGCCGGGAACCTTTGGGCGACGTTACGCGGTGAATCGCCCAGGGCGCTGCTCATCGGCGGACACATCGATTCCGTCCCGAACGGTGGCTGGCTCGATGGCTGTCTGAACACGCTCGCCGCGCTGGAAATTCTTCGGCGCATCAATGCGCAATACAACGGCCGGCCGCCGGTGACGGTCCGCCTGGTGGATTGGGCGGATGAAGAAGGGGCGCGCTTCGGCAAAAGCCTTTTCGGTTCTTCCGCTTGCTCCGGCCATCTCGATATGGTTGAAGCGCGAGCGCTCCGCGATAAAGAAGGCATCACCCTCCCGGCCGCGCTAGAACAACAAGGGATCGATTTCGAGAAAGTGAAGGAGTGCGGCAAAGAACTGGCGAATGCGGCCGCTTACCTGGAGCTGCACATCGAACAGGGCCCGGTCCTTCTCGATCTGGATCGGCCGCTCGGGACGGTGCTCGGAACTTTCGGCGTTGAGCGTCACGCGATCACGTTTCAAGGGCAGGCGGCACATTCCGGCAGTACCCCGATGAATCGCCGCAAGGATGCGTTCCTCGCCGCCGCGAAAATGAGTCCCGAGATTTATCACATCGCCGAGCGCAGTAGTGCCAGTCCGGCTCGGACCGGCGTTTGCACGATCGGTTCCTGCACCACCAAGCCCGGCATTGTCACCAGCGTCGTGGAAGAATGCCGGATCACCCTCGATCAGCGCCACCTCGACGCCGCCGCCCTCGCCCGCATGCTCGCCGAAGCGAAAGAGTCGAGCGAACGTTTCGCCCGCGAAGGCAACGTCACCCTTTCCTGGGAACGCCTGTGGCAGATCGAACCCATCCTCTTTCACGACGATCTCATCGCGCTCTGCGACGAAGCCATTTCCGAATCCGGCGCGCAACCGCATCGCCTCCCCTCCGGCCCCCTCCACGACGCCGCCGAAGTCGCGCGCGCCGGCATCCCCACCATCATGATGTTCGTCCAAAGCCTGCACGGCATCAGCCACAACAAGATCGAAGACACGAAAGAAGAGCACCTGGAATTGGCCGTCACCGCCTTCGACAAGCTTGCCAACAAAGCGATCAGGTGGATCGAGTCCAGCCGCTGCCGGACCGCTCGATGACAAAACATCGCGGCAAAGCCGCCACGAGACACATCGCGCGGTGGAGCGCGCGATCCACCTTGCCGCTTCGAAGAATTCTGTCGAATTTCTCCTGCGAAACCGATACACAACGAGGTTCACCAAAAGGAGAAGCGCTATGCCGACACTAGCAACAACCGTCGATGGCCTGAAGCTGCCAAACCCGTTTGTCATTGGATCTGGCCCACCGGGGACGAACCTGAACGTAATCACGCGCGCGTTCCGCGAAGGCTGGGGCGCGGTCATCGCGAAAACCGTCAGCCTCGATTCTTCGAAGGTGGTCAACGTCGCGCCGCGTTACGCGAAGTTCCATGGGAACGATCGCAAGGACATCATCGGCTGGGAAAATATCGAGCTGATCAGCGACCGGCCGTTCAACATCTGGCTGGACGAATTCAAGAAGTGCAAAGACCAGCATCCCGACGGCGTCCTGATCGCGTCGATCATGGAGGAATACAATCGCGATGCGTGGACGGAAATTGTCGAGCGCTGCGAAGGGGCAGGCGTCGATTCGTTCGAGCTGAATTTCTCCTGCCCGCACGGATTGCCGGAGCGGAAAATGGGCGCGGCCATGGGCGAAAATCCCGAGATCGTCGAGGAAGTCTGCGGCTGGGTGATGTCGGCCGCGACGAAGCCGGTCTGGGCGAAGATGACGCCCAACGTGACTCGCATCGTTGAGCCGAGCCGAGCCGCCTACCGGGGCGGTTGCCAGGGAGTGAGCGCGATCAACACCATCCGCAGCGTGATGAGCGTGAATCTCGACACGCTGCGACCGGAGCCAACGGTCGAGGGTTACACTACGCCCGGCGGTTATTCGGGAAAAGCGGTGCGGCCGATCGCGTTGCGCATGGTAATGGAAATCGCGACGATGATCCGGAGCGAATTTCCGGGACGGAGTTTGTCGGGTCTCGGCGGCATCGAGACCGGCGAGGACGCCGCGCAGTTCATTCTCCTCGGCGCGGACACCACGCAGGTCTGCACCGGGGTGATGAAGTACGGCTATGAATCGGTGAAGCGGATGTGCGATGAGCTGCTCGCTTTCATGGAGAAGCACAAGTTCGAAACCCTGGAAGATTTCAAGGGCAAGAGCCTTAATTATTTCACGACGCATCGAGAGCTGGTCCGGATGCAGACCGAGCGCAAAGCGAAAGACAAAGCTGTCGCCGAAGAAGCCGCCGCGAAGAAAATGGTCCGCGCCGACGGCGAATGGAGTGGCGACGAATTCGTGAAACAATCGGATGCATTAGCTAGAAGCTAATGAAATCCCAAATCCCAAATCCCAAATCCCAAAGAAGCTCCAAATCCCAAGTTCCAAGGATTGCGGGACACCGCTGGTCGCAGTTGGAGTACGCGAACGACGAACGGGCCGCGCCGCGACTGAACGAGACTTCAAATGGCAATAGCGCCCCGGAGCGGCCGTTTGAACTAGAGGAACGAACGGCGCAATTCGGAGAAGCAATTGTCCGATTCGCAAAAAGGATTCCGCGAGATCCAGCAAACGATCGGTTGATTGGGCAATTGGTCGGCTGCGGCACAAGCATCGGGGCGAACTATTGCGAAGCGGATGAACGCGTATCAAAGAAGGATTTTCGGAACACAATTGGCCGCTGCGTAAAGGAAGCAAAGGAGACGAAATATTTTCTCCGGATGATTGCGGCCGCCGACCCCAAGCTTGCGGGCGACGCGCGTAAGCTCTACCGCGAAGCAAAGGAGCTGCATCTGATCTTCGCGAGCATCTATCGAAAATGAGAACGCTCTCCCTTGGGATTTGGAGCTTGGGATTTCTTTGGAACTTGGAGCTTGGGATTTGGGATTTCCACCGATGATTCCCTGCCCCATCTTCATCGGTGGCGAATGGCGCAACCTTTCTGGCGTCGCCACTTCTCCGGTTTTCAACCCATCACGCGGCGAGACGATCGCGGAAGTGCCGATGGGTGGCGCGGAGATGGTGGACGAAGCGGTCGAATCCGCGGCGGCGGCGTTTCCCGCGTGGCGCGAGACACCGCCGGTGGAACGTGCGCGCGTTTTCTTTCGCTACCGCCAACTGATCGAAGAAAACTTCGATCGTATTTGCCAGAGCATCTCCCGCGAACACGGCAAAACCCTGGCCGAAGCGCGCGGCAGCGTTTATCGCGGCATCGAGAACATCGAATACGCCTGCGGAATTCCGACGCTGCTCATGGGCGACACGCTCGAGAACCTCGCGCGCAGTGTGGATTGCGAGACGTTGCTCCAACCGCTTGGTGTCTGCGTCGGGATCACGCCGTTCAATTTCCCCGCGATGGTGCCGATGTGGATGTTTCCTCTCGCCATCGCGTGCGGAAATACTTTCGTGCTCAAACCGAGCGAGAAAGTTCCGCTCACGGTTGTCCTCATCGTTGAGCTTCTGGAAAAGGCCGGCCTGCCCAAGGGCGTTTTAAATCTCGTGCACGGCGGACGCGAATGCGTGGATGCGCTCCTCACCCATCCGAAAGTGAAAGCGATCTCGTTCGTCGGCTCGTCGCCGGTGGCCAAACATATTTTCGAAACCGGAACGCGCCACGGCAAGCGCGTTCAGGCCAACGGCGGCGCGAAAAATTACATCGTCATTATGCCCGATGCCGACATGTCCCAGACCGTCGATGCATTATCGACCGCAGCCTTCGGGTGCGCCGGCGAACGGTGCATGGCAGGCTCAACCGCGATCACGGTCGGCGCGGCGGCAGACAAGCTTCTCCCGTCACTCGTCCAAGCCGCGCGCGCAATTCGGGTTGGGCCAACCGACGTCGAGATGCAGCCCGACATGGGACCGGTAATTACCGCGCAACATCGCGACCGCGTGGCGAGTCTCGTCGCCAGCGGAGAAAAGGAAGGCGCGAAGATTATTTGTGACGGTCGCGGCGCGCGCGTCGAAAGCGCGCCGAACGGTTTCTACATGGGAGCGACCATCGTCGATCAGGTGCGGGATGAGATGACCCTGGCGCGCGAAGAAGTTTTCGGGCCGGTCCTCAACGTCATGCGGATGGACGATCTCGATCACGCCATCGAGGCCGCCAACAAATCCGCCTTCGGCAACGGCGCCGCGATCTTCACCCACTCCGGCAAAGCCGCGCGCGAATTCAAGCACCGCGTCAAAGCCGGCATGGTCGGCATCAACGTCGGCGTGCCCGCCACGATGGCGATGTTCCCTTTCACGGGCTGGGACGACTCGTTCTACGGCGACCTTCATATTCAAGGAAAAGAAGGCGTGCAGTTTTACACGCAGCAGAAGGTCGTAACGACGCGATGGTTTGGGGACGGGGTTGGAGACGTTTGGAAGAAATGATCCGGAGTGACCAGTGATCAGTGATCAGTGATCAGTGATCAGTGACAAGTTAGAGGCAAGGGGGTACAACGGCGTTATGAATCAAGGTACCCAGAATTACAAAGACTTGTTGGTTTGGCAGAAAGGGATTGCTCTCGCGAAAGCGATTTACGGATTGACCCAGAGTTTCCCCGCGGAAGAAAAGTTTGGCTTGGTGTCGCAAATGCGACGTGCCGCCGTTTCAATACCCTCAAACCTGGCTGAAGGCCAAGCTCGGCATACCACCGGCGAATTCGTGCAGTTCATTTCCCACGCTGAGGGATCGGCAGCAGAGCTCGATACGCAGTTGATCCTGGCCGCCGAATTGGATTTTTGCGAGAAGGCGGCGGCAATGCCGATTTATGAGTTAATCGATGAAATCCGCCGGATGTTAAACGCCCTTCGGCGAGCGATCTCGCGCCAGAAATAACTGGTCACTGATCACTGGCCACTGATCACTTTCTTCCATGTCTCTTCTGATCAAAGGCGGAGAAATCATCACCGGCGATGAGCACTTCATTGGCGACGTCTACTGCGACGGCGATCGCATCACCCACATCGATCGCAACATCGATGCGCCGGCGGGCGCGGAGGTAATTAATGCGAGCGGGAAATATGTTTTCCCGGGTTTCATCGATCCGCATGTCCACATTTATCTGCCGTTCATGGGGACGTTTTCGAAGGACACCTACGAGACGGCGAGCAAAGCGGCGTTGGTTGGCGGGACGACGACGCTGATTGAGATGATTTGTCCGGGGCGCGAGATGAGCGCGGCGGAAGGGTTCCGGCTTTGGCAGCAGCAGGCCGCGGGCAAGTCAGCGTGCGACTACACCTACCACATGGGGGTGACGCGGTTCGACGATGAGAATGCGCCGCAACTCCGCGAAATCGTTGCCGCCGGGATCAGCTCCTTCAAAATTTTCCTCGCTTACAAAGGCGCGTTCGGGATCGATGACTCGGAGCTTTATCACACGCTGAAGCTCGCGAAAGAACTCGGTGTCATCGTGACCGCGCATTGCGAGAACGAAACGCTGGTGGCGGAGCTTCAGAAGGAATTGCTCGCGACGGGAATGACAGGGCCCGAGGGACATTACGAAAGCCGGCCGCCGCGAGTGGAAGCGGAAGGCGTTCATCACCTGATGACGTTTGCCGAGCTGACTGGCGCGCACGTTTACATCGTCCATCTCAGTTGCGACGAAGCGTTGCGCGAAGCGCTCGCCGCGCGCCATCGCGGCGTGAATGTTTCGATCGAAACCCTGATTCAATATCTCGTGCTCGACAAAACCGACGCGGAACGGCCGGAATTCGAGGGCGCGAAATTTGTGATGTCGCCGCCGTTGCGCGACAAGAGCAATCAACCGGTGCTGTGGAATGGCTTGAGCAGCGGCGAGATTCAAACCGTCGCGACCGATCACGCGCCTTTCGATTTCAAAACGCAAAAGCCAATGGGACGCGGCGATTTCACGAAGATCCCCAACGGCATTCCATCGCTCGAAGATCGGGTGAACCTGCTTTTCACTCACGGCGTCAAGACGGGTAAGCTCGACTTGCACACGTTTGTGAACGTCGCGAGCACGAACGCAGCGAAGATTTTCGGTTTGTTCCCGCGCAAGGGTGCGATCCAAATCGGCGCGGACGCGGACCTCGTTATTTACGATCCCGACTACCGCGGAAAGATTTCCGCGAAGACGCAGTTGATGAATGTGGATTACAGCGCCTTCGAAGGCTGGGACATCGAGGGGCGGCCGGACTTGGTCACGGTGCGCGGCGAAGTCGCGGTTCGCGACGGGAAGTTTGCCGGCACGATTGGACGCGGGAAACTTCTGACCCGCGAGTGCCAGCATTTTTAGGCATGCTCGATCCGTTTACCCGAAGACGTTTCGTAGCTCTCGGGCTCCGCGGAGCAATCGGAATGATCTGCGCGCAGACCTTGGCGCGCCGCGCCCAGGCGGCGCCGGGTGCACGATTGCGCACGCGGCCCGCGAAGCCAAAACAACGCGCCCAACCGGGGCGACACGCGTTCGGCCTCGGTGGCACCCGGGATGGATACCTGTCTGTGCCTCAGAATTACAATCCGGCAAAACCCATTCCGTTCATTCTTATGCTCCATGGAAGGGGCGGTGGTAGCAAGGATCTCGAAACTTTTTGCGAAGCCGCGGCAAAAGAAGGAATCGCAGTAGCGGTTCCCGATTCCCGCGGACGCACTTGGGACCGCATCAGGGGCCAGTTCGGACCGGACATTGATTTCCTCGAGCGCGTTCTCGCCTACGTTTTTGAACGTCTGGCGGTGAATCCGCAGCACCTTGCCATCGCGGGATTCTCGGACGGCGGCTCCTATTCGCTGTCGGTGGGTTTAACCAATGGCGATCTTTTCTCTCATGTCATTGCCTATTCCCCGCAATTCATTTCCGCTCCCGTTTGCTACGGCAAACCTCCAGTTTTCATCACCCACGGCATGCAGGACCGCGCCCTCTCGGCGAATTTTTCAGAGAACCTGGTCCGCCAATTGAAGGGGTGGGGTTACCGGGTCGAGCTTAAGGAATTCTCCGGCGGACATTTCATGCGGCCGGACCTGGTCAGGGAATCGTTCCGGTGGTTTGTTGGAACTGGTCGTTAGGCCGGAAAGAAATCTTCGATTACAATCATGAGCACGAGCATGAGTAAGATCGGGGACGCGCCGGACGTTGAGGTCTCGATCGAGATCGAGCAGAGCACGCTCTACAGCAAGGACCTCGCGCCAGTTCCGCAGGCGCGGCGCACCTGGCGCGTCGGGAGCTTCGCCGCGCTCTGGATTTCGATGTCGGCCTGCATTCCGACTTACATGCTCGCCTCGTCGCTCATCGGCGGCGGGATGAATTGGTCGCAGGCCATCCTCACCATTTTTCTCGGGAACCTCATCGTGGTCGTCCCGATGATCCTCAATGCGCATGCCGGCACCCGTTATGGCATTCCGTTTCCCGTCCTTTGCCGGGCCTCGTTCGGCACGCGAGGCGCGAACGTCCCCGCCCTCATGCGAGCCTTCGTCGCCTGCGGCTGGTTTGGAATCCAGACCTGGATCGGCGGCGCGGCGATTTACAAGATCCTCGGCGTTTTCTTTCCCAGCCTAACGACACCTGGCGCGCCGGCATTCCTCGGGATCTCCCTGGCGGAATTCGTCTGCTTCCTCTTTTTCTGGAGCATCAACATGTTCGTCGTCTACAAAGGCATCGAGTCGATTCGCCTCCTTCTGAACATCAAGGCGCCGCTCTTGATCGCGCTCGGTCTGTTGCTCCTCGCCTGGGCGTATCGGAACGCCGGCGGGTTCGGGCCCATCCTCGCCCAACCATCCGCGTTCGATCCCGGCCAGCCGAAGGCCGGACAATTCTGGTCCTTCTTCGTTCCCGGCCTTACCGGCATGATTGGTTTCTGGGCAACGCTCTCGCTCAATATTCCCGACTTTTCGCGTTACGCGCGCAGTCAACGCGACCAGATCGTCGGGCAAGCGCTCGGGCTGCCGCTCACGATGGCGCTCTATTCGTTCATTGGCGTGGCCGTGACGTCCGCGACGACCATCATTTATGGCAAAACAATCTGGGACCCGGTGGATGTCCTGACGAGATTCACCAACCCCATCGTGCTGGTAATCGCGATGTTCGCGCTTTGCCTCGCCACCCTCGCAACGAACATCGCCGCGAATGTCGTTAGTCCCGCGAACGATTTCGCCCATCTCGCGCCGCACAAGATTTCGTTTCGCATCGGCGGATTGATCACCGGGATCGTCGGGGTGTTGATGATGCCGTGGAAACTGGTGGCCGACCCGTCAGGCTACATCTTTACCTGGTTGGTCGGGTACAGCGCGCTGCTCGGTCCGATCGGCGGAATCATGATCGCGGATTACTTTGTGATTCGACATCGGCGCCTCAACGTTAATGCGCTTTACCGGCACGACGACGAACACGGCTACACCGGAGGTTTTAGCATCGTCGCGCTGATAGCGCTCCTCGCTGCGATTCTTCCGAACCTTCCCGGTTTCCTCGTGACGTTGAAAGTCGTCGACGCCGGAAGCGTGCCCGCATTTTTCGTCACGCTTTACAGCTACGCGTGGTTTGTTGGATTCGCGATTGCCTTCTGCCTCTATATCGCGTTGCGTCGTTTAGGATCGAAAAACACATGAAGACACCGGAACTTCCGCCATTCAATCATCAACCTGCCGCCTACAAAGGCCCGTCCGCCGATGAGGTCATGCGCTTGCGCCGCGAATTCCTCAATCCCGGCATCTTCATCTATTACAAAAAGCCGATCATGCTGGTGGAAGGAAAGATGCAATATGTCTGGGACGAAACCGGGCGGCGTTACCTCGACGCGCTCGGCGGCATCGTCACCATCAGCGTCGGGCATTGTCATCCCGAAGTGGTTGAGGCGGCGCGGCGACAAAACGAGTTGCTTCAACATTCCACCACGATCTATCTCCATCCGAACATTGCGCTCTACGCCGAGAAGCTGGCGGCGAAAATGCCGGGCGACCTGAAGGTTTGTTATTTCGTCAATTCAGGATCGGAAGCGAACGATCTCGCGCTACTCCTGGCCCGCGCCTCCACGGGCAACTACGACATGATCGCGTTGCGGAATGCGTATCATGGCGGCAACGCCTCTGGGATGGGACTGACCGCGCATCACACTTGGAAATTCAATACGCCGCACAGCTTCGGAGTTCATCATGCCATTACGCCCGATCCATTCCGCGGTTACTGGGGCCGCGATGACGCCGACGCGGGCCGCAAGTATGCCGCGGACGTAAAGAACCTGATCGATTACGCGACGCCCGGGCAAATTGCCGGCTTCATCGCGGAATCGATCCAGGGCGTCGGCGGCTGCGTTGTTTTTCCGGACGGTTATCTCAAGCACGTTTACGAACATGTGCGCGCGGCGGGCGGCGTCTGCATCGCGGATGAGGTGCAGGCCGGCTTTGGCCGAACGGGGTCGCACTACTGGGGTTTCGAAACGCAGGATGTCATTCCCGACATCGTTTGTGTAGCGAAGGGAATCGGGAACGGCGCGCCGCTCGGCGCCGTCGTCACCACGCCGAAAATCGCGCAGGCGCTCTCGCAACGGATCCATTTCAACACTTTCGGCGGCAACCCGGTCGTGTGCGCCCAAGGCATGGCGGTCCTCGACGTGATCGAGCGCGAGAACCTGCAGGCGAACTCACTCGCGATCGGCAACCATTTGTTAGGCGGACTGAATCGGCTGAAGGAGAAGCACAACCTGATTGGCGACGTCCGCGGCAAAGGTCTGCTCCTCGGCATCGAACTGGTGAAAGATCGCGCGACAAAAGAGCCGGCCAAAGCCGAATGTGCCGCTGTGCTCGAAAGCTGCAAAGATATGGGCCTCTTGTTAGGCAAAGGCGGTTTGCAAGGACAGACCATCCGCTTTTCTCCGCCGATGTGCGTCACAAAAGTTGACGCCGATTTTCTCCTCGAAGTTTTGGATCGCGCCTTCGCGGGATTGTGAAGGAAGCTGCTGTCATCCCGAGGCCGGCGTAGCGCGCCGAGGGACCCCTCAACTGCAAATTGCGCTTTCGCGAAAGGCTGAGCCCAAGCTGACGGAGAACGCTTCTTTGTTTCGCGGTAGCGGTTGAGCACTTGCGAGGTCCCTCGGCGCGCTACGCCAGCCTCGGGATGACCTGCTTTTCGCTAAATCAGTCGCGGCTCGAAACTAAAACTCGCAATGAGTTCGGTACCGGCGGGAATCCTTTGAATTCCTTCTTTGTCCTCGAAGGCGCGCTGTTGGTGATGATCGGTGAGACCCCAGCACGGCTCGACGCAAAGGAAGGGGCCGCCGTCCGACCACAAGGTCAGATACGGGACAGCGGTCAGGTCGAGAACAACCGCGCGCCCGCTGGGCGGATCGGAGAACTTGAAGGTGCGATCGGGCACCTCCACCAATTCGAGAATGTATGAGCCGCGCAGTTTCTCTCGTTCGAAGGGCATTTCGCCGCCGGCGAACTGAATGTCCTCGGTCTCACCGCTGAGATAATTGTTTGGAGAAAAATGCCGGCGATACAGGCCTGCCGGCATCTGGAAGCGAAAAGATTCGAACGAAGCCGCGGCAAATCCGGGATGCAAACCGAACCCGACGTGCGCTGTGAGCTCCGGCTCGTGGTTCTGGAAGCGGAATGAAACCGAGACAGCCCCGTTTTCGATCCGATAAGTGAGATCGAGCGAAACCTTGAGCGGATATTCGCTTGGCGAGAAATCGTCCGGCGTAATGCGGTAGGTGAGTTCGTTCTCGCGGCCGGAGTCGATGCGATGCCAAATCTTGCCGCGCAGAAAACTGTGGGTGCCACCGCGAATTTCCTGACCGCGGTAAAGCGTGCGCTCGTTCTTGATCCGATGCAGGTAGTAACCCATCACCGTGGCGTGGTTCGCCCAGCCTTTCGCGGGTGGACCGATCTCGTTGTCGCGATTCAAGAAACCGATCCAGTCGCCACCGGCATTTCGCCGCTCGACGCTGATCAACTCCGCGCCGAGCCGTGATACGACGAGGCGCAGACCGTTCGCTTCGTCGGTCAGAACATCGAGCAACCGCTCGCCCCGCTGCTCTTCGCGTCGGGAAAACACGATTACGGGAACAAACCGCGAGCGTGCTTCGCCTTCATCACGCGCTCGACGCCGATGGCCATGGCCGAGGTGCGGTGCGAAATCTTGTGGGCTTTGGCACGCCGAATGACTTGCGTGAATGAAGATTCCAGGATTCGGAAAAGTTTGTCGGTCACTTCGGTCTCCGTCCACATGAAGGCCTGGAGTCCCTGGACCCATTCGAAGTAGGAAACGA
>Ga0307478_10000863_pt1 | contig 28709 bp, 19 predicted proteins | sample atmos_gasesECM4C_2_FD_203713 | JGI IMG/M metagenome (GOLD analysis project Ga0307478, IMG submission 203713) | Hardwood forest soil microbial communities from Morgan-Monroe State Forest, Indiana, United States - atmos_gasesECM4C_05 | ecosystem: Environmental > Terrestrial > Soil > Temperate...
GCATGTCGCCGCAAGGTAGCCAGCCGGTCGCGAAGGCGGTTTCACCACCGAGATACGCCCGGTGGGGCCTAGCGGTGCGCTCGACGAATCCGAAAACGCTCCACGAATCATAGTGTTATGAAGACCGCAAAACTCCGAAACAATCCCATATTCATTTCCCAGACCTCTTTCTGGATAGTTTACGAATTGCCGACAACAATGCCAGAATCCGCTACACGCCGACGAAAAGAGGGTTGTCACACATTTTAGGAGAGCCTTTGATTCCACATATCCCGACAACTTCTCAACACGTCCAGTTCGCAAGAGGTTTGCCGCGAATCGAGACTGCGGGGCTTCATCGGGAATTATCCCCATTAATCTTTAGGGTAAGAACCGGATTGTTGCGTTTAACCGGTTCGATTATTGTCCAACGTGGGCAGATTCCCACTCGTCAGTTGAGTTTTTGAGCGTTGTGACGAGTTACCGGGAATCCAAGCCTTGAATAAATGTGGAGTTCCAGACAAATGGGACTCCAATTGCGGTAGCTTTTCTGGGGGAATAATGGGCACGCGAAATCATTCTTGGCCGTGGTTCGCAATTCTGACCAAGGCCGGCCGGGAAAAAAATGCGACGTTGTTGCTGGAAAATTCCGGTTTTGAGTGTTATTTGCCCGTCAGCAAATCCAGCCGGAAGTGGTCCGATCGTACGAAGGAAATTGATGTGCCGTTGTTCCCGGGATATTTGTTCTGCCGGATGAATCCGAATGACCGGTTGCCGGTGTTGATCACTCCGGGCGTGGTGCAGATTGTTGGAACGGGCAAGACGCCGATTCCGATCGAAGAGCAGGAGATTGCGGCTATCCAGCGCGTGGGCAGCAGCGGGCTTTCGACGATGCCGTGGCCGTACTTGCAAGTCGGCCAGATGGCCCGGATTGAAGAAGGGCCGTTGCAGGGCATGAGCGGAATCGTGATCAGGATCAAGTCCGGATTGAAGCTGGTGCTGTCCGTCCAATTGCTGCAACGCTCGATTGCGGTGGAAATTGATCGCAGCTGGATCCGAGCGACGCAATCAACCAGGGCCGCGCAACACCGGGCCGCGACGGAAACGCTTAACGCCGCCGCCTATTAAACGAATTCAGCCTGGGCTCGCCTAGGGCCCTGCGCAATAACGAAGTGGAACGTTTTGAATATTAAAGATAGGCCGGGTCTAAACCCACCAACGCCGGCCGACAAAAATTCCATTCTTCCCAGCGGATCTCGAGAAGACAATGCAATTCCTTGTATTCGTCGCTGCACTTTTGTTATCGGCAGTTTTCACGCGTCTGGTCCGCGATTATGCCAACCGGCATGGTTGGGCTACTCCGCCGGCTTCGGATCGCCATATTCACACGCGACCCATACCGCGGCTTGGTGGAGTCGCGATTTTCCTGACGCTCTGGTGCATCGCGGTGCTGGCGCATTGGTTGCCGGAGCATTTCGGGATGAGCGAATTTCCGTTGTCGCACGTCACGGTGAAGATCCTTGGCCCGGCAACGATTGTTTTCCTGCTCGGACTGATCGACGATTTTTGTAATATCAGCGCGTACATCAAATTTTCCGTTCAGGCATTGGCGGCGGTGCTACTGTATTGCAACGGTATTGGGATTTCCCAGTTGACGATTCTTGCCGGCCATCCCCATTTGGGGTGGCTTGTGGGACTCCCGCTGACAATTCTTTGGGTTCTCTGGATTACGAACGCGTTCAACCTGATTGACGGGCTGGACGGGCTGGCCGCAGGTTCCGCGTTGCTCTCGACATTGGTGAGTTGCGTTGTGGCGATGCTTGGCCACAACGAAGTCGTGCTGATACTGACGCTTGCCCTGGCCGGCGCGATCAGTGGCTTCCTGCGTTACAACTTCAATCCGGCTTCGATTTTCCTAGGGGATTGCGGCAGCCTGTTGATTGGATTCCTGATCAGCGCCATCGCGATCGCCGGATCGCACAAATCTCCGACGATGGTAGCGGTGGCGATTCCGATCGTTTCGCTGGGACTTCCGATTCTGGACGTAGCGTTCGCGGTGCTGCGCCGCTTCCTGAGTTATAAGCGCTTGTTCGCGCCCGATAGAGAGCACATTCACCACAAGTTGCTTGGCCGGGGCATTTCGCACCGGCAAACCGTGCTGTTGCTGTACGGTGTCAGCGCGTGCTTTTGCCTGTTCAGTCTGCTGCTACTGAACCCCGGCGGCGCCGCGCTGGCAGCGGTGCTGGTGGTGGTTGGAATCGGCGTGCTGATTGGAGTTCAGCAGCTGAGGTATCACGAATTTCTGGAACTCGGGCGCGCTGCCAGCCGGACTCTGAATCAACGCCATGCGATCGCCAATGGCATCAGCGTGCGCCGGACGGCGGAAAGCCTGGAGACCTGCACCAACTTGTCGCAGTTTTGCCAGATTTTGCGGGAGTGCCTGGAACCGATCGGATTCGACGGCTTCGGGTTGTACCTGTCGACGGGATTGCCGGCCGAAGCGGATCTCAGTCCATTCAAGATGTTGAGCAGGTCCAAGGTTCAATACTTCTGGGATCAATTGCCGGAACCGTGCGATGCCAACTGGAGTTTGACGTTCAGCCTGATGAAACGAAATGGGAAATCGCTGGGCGGCTTTACCCTCTACCGGAAGAACACGGTTTCGCCGCTGTGGATGGATCTCGATGCGTTTACCACGACGGGGTTCTCCAATTCCATCGGGGCCTGTGTGGAAAATATTCAAAACTCCTGGGTGGGTTGCGGTGAAGAAGAAAAGGGCCAGAAGCCTGCCTACGAACCAACTGGCGCGGCGATTCGTTCCGGGTTTCGGCAATCCATTCCCGTTCGCAGTTCCGGGTAGAACCTCAACATTGACGTACTTCGGCAAAGACGGGGCCGTCCAAATGAAAACGGATCACAGAATACGAGTATTGATAAACCGGCAGCCCGCACAACAACAGGGTTTTTATGGGTTGGCAACCTCTAAACTCACCCGGCTGGTGGCTTGCCTGTTGTTCATTTCCAGGCTGCTGGCGCTCGGTTTGGCCTGTGCCTTGTTGATCACAGGTGCGGCTGCGCAAATTCCTGTGACAAGCAAATCCGACGAGCAGAAGGCCAAGTGCGATAACCAGATTCGCTCAACGTACCTGCTGGGACCCGACGACCAATTGGAAATTACCGGACCGGAACTGACGGACATGTCCAACAAGCCGGTTCGCATTGATGGCGAAGGCGACATTCAGGTACCGCTCGCGGGCACCGTTCACGTGGCTGGAATGACCGTGCAGCAGACCGAGCAAGAGCTGGACAAAGTTTTGAGCAAGTACATTCGACAGCCGCAGGTGGTTGTGAATGTAGCGGAGGTGCGCAGCCAGCCAGTCTCTGTGCTGGGAGCAGTGAATTCTCCGGGCGTTCACCAGGTACAAGGGCACAAGACGGTGCTGGAAATGCTGGCGATGGCCGGCGGGATCCGCCAGGATGCCGGGTACAGCATTCGAATCACCCGGCAATTGGAATGGGGATGCATCCCCCTACCCGGCGCGCAGCTGGATGCTTCCGGCAAGTACAGCGTGGCGGAAGTGAACCTGCGAAAAATCATGGATGCCAAAACTCCGGAAGAAAACATCCAGATTTTTCCGCACGATGTTATTTCCGTGCCGAAGGCAGAAATGGTTTACGTGATCGGCGAGGTCAAGCGCTCAGGCGGATTCGTTTTGGGCGAGCACCAGTCCATCTCCGTGCTGCAGGCGCTTTCGATGGCGGAGGGACTGAATACGGGAGCTGACCCGCGGCACGCCAAGATTCTGCGGCTGAAGTCCGACGCCGATCAACGCGTAGAAATAGCTGTGGACGTGAAGGATGCACTGAACGGAAAGAAGCCGGATATGCCCCTGCAGGGCGAAGATATTTTGTTCATTCCAGGCAGCACGGGCAAGAAAGCGGCGTTACGGGGGCTGGAAGCCGCGATTCAGACGGGAACCGGCTTAGCAATCTGGCGCATGCCTTGAGATCAAGTTTAAGGGGCTGAGATGAGAGCTTCGGAATTTCCAATTCAGAGGAAAAATGGCCGCTCGATGGAGATTGATCTGTGGAATGAGCAGCGTCCTACGCCGTACAAGCACGCGGACGCGCCCTCGCCGGAGGCGGGTGGGTCTGGGGGCTACGACAGCCTGCTGGATCACTGGCAGATTCTTTTCCGCCATCGAAGGACGCTTCTCACCTTTGTCGTTGCGGGCTTGGCCGCGGCGATCTTAATCAGCCTGATCCAGACACCGATCTACCGAGTGCGTACTTCCCTTGAAATTCAAGGCGCGAGTTTTCTGGAGTCGAAGGGCCCGAACGACACCGGCGGCAACTACGCTTCCCCTGAGTCGTACGTTGAGACGCAGGTGAAATTGCTGCAGAGCGAATCGTTGCTGGAGCACGTGATTGACAAGCTGAAGCTGCAGAACGAAGAGCCGAAATCCGGGTTGCGGGCATTTACGTGGCGCATCCACCGGATGTTCCAATTCTCCGACCCTTCGGGCGTTCCGGAACGCGAAAAATTGATGCGAGAGATCGAACGCAATTTGACGGTGCGCACATCCGGCAACTCTCGTTTGCTGGAGGTGACATATGAATCGCCGGATGCCAAGGGCGCGGCGGATTTCGCGAACACACTGGTCAGCCAATTCATCGAATTGAGCCAGGAAGAACGCTGGAAGTCCGCGCAAGGCACGGCCGAATGGCTGACCAGCCATCTGGACAAGATGAAGGCGCAGTTGGAGCAGTCCGAGACGGAGATGCAGGAGTATGCGCGCACCGCCGGATTGTCTTTCACCTCGGAAAAAGAAAATCTTGCCGAGAGCCGGCTGAAAGAGTTACAGGACGATCTTTCGAAGGCCCAGGCTGACCGCATCACCAACCAGGCGAAACTGGAAGGGGCGAAGAGCAAGCCGGCGGATACTTTGCCGGAAGTACTGGACGACACGACGATGCGCGAGTATCGCCAGCGGCTGACGGATTTGCAGCGGCAGTACGCCGAACTGAGCGCGACACTGACGCCGGAGCACTACAAGGTGCAACGCGTGCAGGCGCAGATTGACGAGCTAAAATCCGTGATGCAGCGAGAACGCGGGAACGTGGTTCGCCGCATCGGCAACGAATATTCGGCTGCGCTTCGCCGTGAGACTCTATTGAGTAAGGCGCGCGACGTTCAGGCGAAGGTGGTGGCGGACCAGTCCGAGAAGGCCATCCATTACGACACGCTGAAACGGGACGTCGATTCCAACCGGCACCTCTATGAAGTGATGCTACAACGCGTGAAGGAAGCCAGCTTGGCTTCCGCCATGCGCGACAGCAATGTGATGGTGGTTGACCGTGCCAGGCCGCCGTTGCTTCCTTACCGTCCGAGCCTACCGATGAACTCGGCGATCGGATTGTGCAGCGGTGTGCTCTTCGGATTTGGATTTGTTCTGCTGCGCGAGCGCGTGAATCGCAGAATTAGCGTTCCGGGCGACGCGCAGATTTATCTGGATTTACCGGAGCTGGGCGTTATTCCGCTGGACGATTCGGCCATCCCCCGGCAGATTTCCAATGGTCCGCACCCCCGGCGCCCAGCTCCGGCTCTTCGCGCCTGGAAGACGGATTGCCCGGAGCTGGCCACCTGGAAACGCAAGCCATCCATGGTGGCGGAGTGTGCCCGGACGACGCTGACTTCGATTCTGTTGTCCAACGAAGATGGAGAAGGTCCGCAGGTGATCGTGATTACCAGTCCGTGCCCGGGCGATGGCAAGACGACTGTGGCTTGCAACTTGAGCATCGCGGTGGCGGAGATTGGCCGCAAGGTGTTGCTGATTGAGGGCGATTTGCGCCGCCCAAGATTGAACAGCGTATTTGGCGTGGGTAACCACTGGGGCTTGAGCGACGTCCTGCGAGGCGATGGCGCGCTGGAAAATGTTTCCGTGTCGCACCTGGTGCGCGAGACGGAAGTGGCGGGGCTTTACCTGCTGCCCGGAGGGAGCTGTGGCGTCACACCGTCGAATCTTTTCTATTCACCGCGCATGTCCACGCTGTTGAAGATGCTGCGAGCGGAGTTCGACATGATCTTGATGGACGCGCCGCCGATGATCCATCTGGCGGATGCGCGCGTGCTCGGACACCTTTCGGATGGTGTGGTGCTGGTGATTCGCGCAGGGCAAACCACGACCGACGCCGCGCTCTCCGCCTGCCAGCGCTTCGCGGAAGACGGCACGCGGGTACTCGGTACCATTCTGAACAGTTGGGACCCCAAAACGATCGGCGCGTACGGCTATGGAGGTTACGCCGATTATCACGCGACCGCGAAATAGTAATTCCGCAGGATGAGATGCGAATCTCTCGATCGGCATTAATAGGAAGCCTTATCTCTCACCATGCTCTTTGATTCACCAGCGTATTTTGTCTTTCTCATTCCCGTTGTGCTGATTTACTGGCGGCTCAGTCACCGCGAGCAGAATATTTTCCTTCTGTTCGCCAGTTATTTCTTCTACGGGTGGTGGGATTGGCGATTCCTTGCGCTGATGATCTGCAGCACGACCGCGGATTTCCTGATCGCCCAGAAGATCGATCCTGAAAAGGCAGATAACAACCGGAGGAAGTGGTTCATTTGTTCGTTGATTTTTAATTTTTCCATTCTTGGCACGTTCAAGTATTTCAATTTCTTCGTGGATTCTTTCTCGGCGGCGCTGGGCACCATGGGTGTTCACAATATCCCTATGCCGCTGATCCGCATCCTGCTTCCACCGGGGATTTCGTTCTACACATTCCAGGAAGTGGCCTACATCGTGGACGTTTACAAGGGGCGGCTGCAGCCGGCGAAGTCGTTTGTGGAGTACGGCATCTTCGTCAGTTTGTTTCCTCACCTGATCGCCGGGCCGATTCAAAGACCGGGGCACTTGCTCCCACAGGTACAGCGGGAGCGTTCTTTTGACCCGGACCGAATTTTTGACGGCATCATGCTCATTTTTTCGGGCCTCATACGCAAGTGCGTGGTCGCAGACAATTGCGCTGTGCTGGCGAATGCGGCGTTTGGCGGGCAATTCGGGAAACCGACGTTGTGGGTTGTGCTGCTGGGGACGTATGCGTTCGCCTGGCAGGTTTATGGGGATTTCAGCGGCTATAGCGACATCGCGCGGGGCAGCGCCCAATTGATGGGATTCCATTTCATGGTCAACTTCCGGCAGCCGTATCTTTCACAGCGGCTGCAGGAATTCTGGCGGCGCTGGCACATCAGCCTAAGCAGTTGGCTGCGCGATTATCTCTACATTCCGCTTGGAGGCAGCAGCGGAGGTAAATGGAAAACCTCGCTGAACCTGATTACCACGATGGTTCTGGCCGGGCTGTGGCACGGGGCAAACTGGACATTCGTTATTTTCGGCGCAATTCACGGCGTGGTGCTTTCCCTGGAGCGGCTGATTTTTCCGGCTGCGAAGGGCGCCGCCGATGCGGTCCAACCTCGAGGCTTTGCGAATTTCCTCTCTATCTGGGGCCAGCGCGTTCTTACGTTCAACGTGTTTTGCCTGAGCCTGGCCTACTTCCGCGCGACTTCGCTGGCGGCGGCCACGCAATTCCTGGGTGGGCTTTCTGATTTCGCCTGGCGGAGCGAGTTCGGAACTGCGTTTCTTATGCTGAGTCTTTTTTCCGTCCCCTTGTTTGTCGTGGACCTGCTGATGGAAGCCGGCAAGGAGGAGTATCCGTTCGCGAATACTTCTTACGCATTTCGAACAGCGCTGGCTACCACCGCGTTCGTTGTGCTGGCACTTTTTTCGGGGAGCAACCTCAATGCCTTCGTCTATTTCCGGTTCTAAGTCCAAGGCCATTGCGTATGCGAAGGCCCTTGCCGCGATCTGCGCGCTGCTGATAGTGGTGTTCGAGGTTGCGTCGGTTTATTTGCTGAACCATCGTTCGGGCACGTACGCGCGGATATCACGGCAGTACGCTGAAGCGCTGACGATACGACCCGCCGGGGCCGGTGAACCGCCGAGCGTGCTGATGGTCGGCAATTCGTTACTGCTGCATGGAGTGCAATTGGACCGCTTGCAGGAGATGACTTCATCCAGGATGCGGGTTTACCCCATTTTCCTGGAGGCGACGGGCTACTACGACTGGCTGTACGCGCTGCACGGGCTATTTCTTCGCGGAGCCCGGCCACGGGCGGTGGTTCTCGGCGTCGGCGTGAACTATTTTCTGGAAAATGGCGTGCGTCAGGATTATGCGCCGATGCTGTTTTTTAATACGCGAGACACGCTCGCCGTAGCTTCCGATTTGCAATTAGATCGCACCGCAACCAGCAATCTGCTGCTGGCGCATTCGAGCACATTCTGGGATACGCGCACCGCGATTCGAACGCAGGTTTTGAATCACATGGTTCCGCACCTGGAAAATCTCTTTTCGCTCGTGAATCAGAGACCCGCCGTCCCAGAGGGCAAGGAATTCGCAGAGATGTCGATTCCGCGTCTGCAAAGATTGCGGGAATTGTGCGAAGCGAACGGCGCCAGACTGATTCTGCTGGTGCCGCCGACCTTGGCTTCTGAGGGTGCTGTCAGTCGGATGGCCGCGGCGGCGCAGGCCGCGGGTGTCGAAGTTTCCGTGCCGGTCGATCCGGCGGCGCTTTCGGCGAAATTTTACCAGCCGGACGGAATGCACCTGAATCCGGATGGGGCGATGATTTTTACATCGGCGCTGGCAAAGGATCTTCCTGAAAAGGTGAAGGCACGCGAAACACTGGCGGCACAAAAGTAGGGTCTGCCAAGGCACATGAATTTGGGGCAGAGGATGAAGATGAATTCGGCGGCAAGCGCAAAAAAGAAAAGTGAGTCAGACACGTGAGCACTGAAGCTCCCAATGTATTCGCCCTGGAGCAAGGAGGGCGTTCCTCGCTGACCGCGGATTTCAGTTGGACGTTTGCGGGAAACGCCATCTATGCCGCGGGCCAGTTCGCGATTCTGATGCTGCTGGCGAAGTTGGTGCGGCCGGAACTCGTCGGGCAATACGCGCTCGGCCTTGCGCTGGTTTACCCCGTGATGATGCTGGCGAACATGCAGCTGCGGTCGGTGATGAATTCGAGCGGACGCGATCGCACCCAGTTTGGCCATTATCTGAGCCTCCGCCTGCTCACGACTCTCGCGGCATTCGCGGCTATTTTCTGCATCACGCGGCTGCTGCGGTACGACTGGGAGCTGACCGAAGTTGTTTTGATTGTGGGCTTGGCCTACGGAATCGAAACGATCAGCGATGTGTACTATGCCCGGCTGCAGCTGCACGACAGAATGGCCGAGATTTCCAAATCGTTGATAGCGCGAGCGGTGCTATCCGTGCTGGCGTTGGCGGCGGTTACTTACGTCACGAGGAGCGTGGTCTGGGGAATCGCCAGCGTCGCGGCGGCGCGCACGATCGTGCTCTTTGGGTATGACACTCGGGAACGAACGCACATTCTGCGTTCGCGAACCAAATGGTATTTGCTGAACGAGGAGCTGGCCCCGCGATTCAATGCAAGCAAGCAACGCCAACTGCTGTGGCGGAGCCTTCCGCTGGGAATCGTCGTGCTGTTGACTACCCTGAATTCCAGCATTCCCAGCTTTTTCATCAAGCATGGGATTGGAGAACGCGACCTGGGCATCTTCTCCGCGCTTGGATTGACGATCTCGGTGGGAAACATGGCGGTTGTCTCACTCGGGCAGTCCGCGTTCACTCGCTTGTCCAGAGCCTATGCGGCCGGAAATATCGCGGCCTTCGGCTCGCTGTTGGTGGTGCTGCTCACTTGTGGCGCGGGTCTCGGCGTTTGCGGCATGCTCATCTCCAAATTCGCGGGACGCGAGATTCTTACTTTGCTTTTCCGGCCGGAGTACGCGGAGCGGGCGGATCTTCTCCCCTGGATCATGGCAGCCGGAGCCGTTCTGTTTATGGCGCAATTTTTGGGATTTGGGATGACGGCGGCCGGTTTTTATCACTCCCAGGTGTACCTGAACATTTTGGCGAATGTCAGCCTAGTGGCGGCGTGCTACTGGCTGGTGGCCGGCAAGGGTTTGCTTGGCGCGATCCTGGCGATGCTGATCGCCGCAATCGTTCAGCTTGTCGCGAGTGCGGTGATTCTGGCCGCCGACATGCGAACGAAGACCAGCGTGCAAACAGAAACCTTTGAAGCAGCATGACGCCGGCAATGAGCATCCGTATGCAATTCGAAGAGAGTGACTCGTGATGGAGCAAGGGCACGGCGGCGCATTTCCGGGGCTTCAGGGCGTGATCATTCCCGAAACGCTGCCAAGGGTTGCACCAGGGCGGGGACAAGCGCCAGGACGGAGTGTGCGCCAGCAGAAGACTTCCCGCCATTCCCTCAGCCGCGGATTCAACCGGCTCTTTGCCGGGACCGAACAGCTTTCGACACTGGGCAAGATTGCGTTTGGATCGCTGTGGCTGCTGGTGTTCGCGATGCCGTGGGAAGACGCCATCACGATTTCGGGATTCGGCACCAGCGTGCGACTGATCGGGATGGTGACATTAGGGCTGGGAGTGCTGGCTGTCGTCGAACGCGGAAGAGTGAGGCGGCCGGCGCTTGGCCACATCGTCATGGCGCTGTTCGTCCTGCTGGCGGTGCTGAGCTATTTGTGGAGCCTGTATCCGGAAGGGACGCTGATCGAAGCATTCTCCTACGTTCAACTGCTCACAATGGTGTGGCTCATCTGGGAATTGGCCCCGGGTGTAAAGGAGCAGATGCATCTGATGCGGGCCTATGTTTTCGGAACCTTCGTCTCTGGGATAGACACCCTCTACCTTTTTCTTTCTCACCAGGAATCGGTCTACCAACGTTACGCCGGCGCGAAATTAGATGCCAATGACTTGGGACTCATCATGGCGTTGAGCATCCCGATGTCCTACTACCTGCTGATTCAGAACCATGGGCGGATGGTGTGGGTCTACAGGGTGCACCTGATCCTTGCGGGAACGACCATTTTGCTGACGGCCTCGAGGGGAGCGACGCTGGCAACCGTGGTGGCGCTGGCGATTGTTCCGCTGACGCAAGCGCGCCTGGGCGGGCGGCAAAGAGTGGCGCTGGTGCTGACCGTGATTCTACTCATCGGGGGCATTCTTTTCTTTGTTCCTGAAACATCGTGGGAACGCCTGGCAACGGTGCCCACAGAATTCGAGCAAGGGACGTTCACCGGCCGCACGATCATCTGGAAAGCGGGTTGGGAGATTTTCCGCGCGCATCCATTCGTGGGCATTGGAGCGAATGCGTTTCGGGTCATCGTCAGCCGCGAACTGGCGGAGCCCATTCGCATGGGCGAAGCGGATCCCGCGCCGCCCGCGCACAATACTTTTTTGTCGGTGCTCGTCGAGCAAGGTGTGCTGGGCTTCGCTGTGTTTTGCGGCATGCTGGGCGCCCTGGCGGTGTCGCTCAGAGGCATGCCGCCTTTCCCGCAGCGGCTGTGGATTGTGTCTCTCGCGGTTTGGGTGGTCGGCGTTTCCAGCCTGACCTGGGAAATGCGCAAACCAACCTGGTTTTTCTTCGGTCTCTTGATGGCGCAATGCGGGAGCATCGCTCAGATGCACCGCGATCCGCGAGCGTTCGCCCGGTCGCGGCAGAGCGCAGCTCCCAATTCCGCCCGAATTATAGGACTTGGAATTTCCGCCCGGAAGCCGGGATGGCCGATTTTCTCCTGAACAATTTCCTGGTCCAGACTGGCGAATTGAAATCGTGAACAAAATCAAGATAGTCCAAATCGTTCCCCTGCTGAGTCCCGGCGGCGCCGAGCGCGTTGCCGTCCATCTCGCAAGGGGATTGAACCGCCAGCGATACGAAACGCAGCTCATTTCGTTCTCGGGACGCGTGGGATGCGACCTCGACCACATGCTGCAGGATGCGGGCATAGAGGCGCGCTATTTGGGCAAGCACCCGGGATTCGATTACCGCGTGTACAGCCGGTTGGGCAGCGTTCTGAAGGAATACGAGCCGGATGTGATCCACACGCACCTGCACGTGCTTCGCTATGCGCTGCCTTCGATGCTGCTGATGAAACGCGCGGCAATGGTGCATACCGTTCACAATCTTGCGGAACGCGAGATCGAACCGCGGGCGCGCCTGATTCAGAGGTATGCGCTGACTCACGGAGTAAAGCCGGTTGCGGTTGCGGAGGAAGTGGCGGCCAGCCTCGAGGACCTCTATGGAATTCGCCGCTGCCGCGTGATTTCGAATTGCATTCCAACGGACCTTTATGCGAATCCCCAGACTTCCCGGAAGGACTGGCGTGCGAAGGAGGGATTCAAGGACAGCGATGTGCTTTTTGTGTGCGTGGCGCGATTCGCCCCGCAGAAAAATCAGACGTTGCTGCTGGAATCGTTCGCCCAGGGCCCGGCAGCCGATCCACGCGCGCGCCTGGTGCTGGTGGGAGAGGGGGAGTTGCGGGCGCATCTGGAAGAGCAGGTGAGGAAGCTTAACCTGGCAGGAAAAGTTCATTTTCTAGGGCTGCGCAGCGATATTCCGGACATCCTGGGCGCAATGGACGCGTTCGTTCTTAGCTCGGACTATGAGGGCAACCCGCTATCTGTTCTTGAGGCCATGGCATCCGGCCTGCCCGTTGTGAGCACTGCGGCGGGTGGTGTGCCGAATCTGTTGGAAGCAGGGAAAGAAGGATTCCTGGTGGCTCCGGGAGATCTTCAGGGGCTCGCCAAGTCAATGAACACTCTCTTGAAATATGACTCGGTGCGGAGCTCCATGGGAGCGGCCGCCGCCAGCCGCGCAAGAAAAAACTACGACGTATCGAATATGGTCCGCGCCTACGAGGAAGTGTACGAGGAGGTCCTGGCGCTTTCGCAACTCCGGAATGTGCGGAGCATGTTTCGCGGGGCCGCGATTCCAGCCGAAGAGGGAATTGGAAGCCACCAACGATAAATGTCCTGGGAGAGGATGAAGGCGAGCATGATCAAGGTGATGCACATTATCACGACACTCGGCCCGGCGGGGGCGGAAAACATGTTGTGCCGGATCGCCGCGGGGATGGACGGGGCGCGGTTTGAAAATGAAATCGTTTCGCTGACCGGGATCCTGGACCTGGCGGAGAAAATGCAGTCCATTGGTGTACGAGTGCGCACACTCGGCATGAAGAAGGCTATCCCCAATCCGTTGCTGGTAAGGCGACTGGCGCAGTGGATCCGCGAATCCAAGCCGGACGTTATTCACACATGGATGTATCACGCGAATCTGATTGGCAGCTTCGCGGCGCGCCTGGCGGGCAATGTGCCAGTGGTGTGGGCGATTCACCACAATGCGCATGACCCCCGCGTGGACAAGCGGCGGACCATGCTGGTGAATCGAGCCTGCGCTCTTTTATCGCGAAAGTTTGCCGCCCATATCGTCTTTTGCTCGGAGGCCTCGCTTCGCACACACAAAAAACTGAGCTACGCCGCCGAAAAACTGCAAGTTATACCCAACGGCTTCGACCTGGAACAAGTGAAGCCGGATCCCGCGGCCCGCGAATCGTTGCGACAAGAACTAGGCATTCCGGCCGACGCGATTTTGATCGGATTCGCAGCTCGCTTTCATCCGCACAAGGACCACCGAAATTTCATTCAAGCCGCCGAGCGTTTGCACAAACTGAAACCCGAGGTTCACTTCCTGCTTTTCGGGATGGGGATTACCTGGGAAAACGAGCAGTTGGCGGGGTGGATCGATTCGGCCGGAATTCGCGAGCGCTGCCATCTGCTGGGTTTGCGCCAGGACATCTCCCGCCTTTTTTCTGGAATGGATATCGCCACCACGGCCTCGCGCAGCGAAGCGTTTCCGGTTGTGATTGGCGAGGCCATGGCTTGCAGAACGCCTTGCGTCGTAACCGACGTGGGAGACTCCGCATTGATCGTGGAAAACACGGGTAGTGTCGTGGCGCCCGAAGATCCACACGCCCTGGCCGAAGCCTGGCAGGCGCTGATCGACGCGGGGCCTGCCGTGCGGCGGCGCCTCGGAATCGCGGCCCGGGAGCGGGTGCAGCAGCATTTCGCGCTGCCAGCGATTGTGGACAGTTATCAGAAAATTTACGCTCAGGTCGCGGCCCGTCCGCAGTGTGAAATGCCATCCGCCGAACTTTCGCAGTTTGCCCGGTAAATCTCCGCGCGTAACGAAATCATGAAGCCTAATTCAAATCGCCCGCGGTTGGTCATCGCGGTGAATTCTTACATCGCCCTCGGATTCCTGCGGGGTCAACCGGAATATTTTCAGAATTCGGGGTTTGATGTAACGGTTCTCTGCCCTGAAAAACGCTCGGGTGAATGGGAAGTGGCGCGGCCGGAGAACGTCCAAGTCCTAGAAGTTCCCATGGAGCGGGAGATCGCTCCGTTGCAAGACCTCCGCTCCGCGTGGCATTTGTGGGGCATCCTGCGGAAGCTGCGTCCTACGGTCACAAACGTGGGCACACCCAAGGCGGGACTTCTGGGCGGTTTTGTGGCGTGGTTGACTCGCGTTCCTTGCCGCTTTTACACGCTTCACGGCTTGCGCTTCGAAACCACAACGGGGTTAAGGCGCAAACTGCTGATTTTTGCCGAGCGTCTTGCGTGCCGCTTTGCCCATCGTGTCGTCTGCGTCAGCCACAGCGTTCTGGAGAAAGCAATTGCTTGCCGCTTGGTCGACCGGGAGAGAGCCGTGGTGTTCGGCGCTGGTAGCTGTAATGGCGTGGATGTTTCGCGTTTCGCGCCTACACCCGAAAGAATAAGGCGCGCCGCCGAATTGCGGAGTCAGTTCAGAATCTCCGCCGATGCGCCAGTGGCGATGTTCGTCGGTCGGCTGACCAGTGACAAAGGCATTTGTGAACTTCTGCAAGCCTTTCTACAAATCGAAGATCGATTCCCTCAGCTTCGACTGCTCCTGGTGGGGAGCTTCGAAGACGGCGACCCTCTCCCAACGGGGATTCGCAAACGCCTCGAAATACATGAGCGGGTGATTCTGACCGGGCCTGTGAACGACCCGGCTCCTTACTATGCGATCGCAGATGTCCTGATCCTGCCGAGCCACCGCGAAGGCCTGCCCACCGTGGTTCTGGAAGGACACGCGGCGGGAAAGCCGGTGATCGGCGCATCAGCGACCGGGATTGTCGACCTCCTGGTGGATGGTGAAACCGGCCTGCTTTTTCCCGTGGGGGACGTGTCTGCGCTTGCGGAAGCGATGGGCAGAATTATCGAAGACAAAGCGCTGGCAGGGAAGCTCGCTCTCGCGGGCCAGGAACAGGTGAAACGAAACTTCCGGCAAGAACTGATCTGGTCTTCCTTGCGCCGGGAGTACCTGAAGGTCTTGCAGGGCGGAGAAACGCCGCATTCTTCCATTGTTTCCCAGCACGAAAATTAGCTGGCGGGGAACTAAAATTCATGAAAACCGACCCAAGTTTTGTACAACCTGGAAGAGTCCGCGGGCAATCGATTTTTCGAATAGGAAAGTCGACCTTGTTCGTGGCGGCAGCGTTGGTCGCAGTGGTGATCTTTATAAAGGCAAATAAATCGTCGGCCGCGGCGTTTCCTGTTTGGGTGGCATCCGGCTTGGTCAGGGTAGGGAAGACGGAAGCCCCGGGAATGGTTTCCTCCATCGACGTCTCAGGCGCGCGCGGAGAGATTGTGGACGCACAGATCATCGTGCACGCGCCTACCAGCGGCCTTACCAAGGTCAATCTGAGCGCATCGGATCTTGCCGCTCCCGGCGGCGGGACGATTCCGGCGTCGAACATTACGCTGTACCGCGAATATTATGTGACCGTCACCGGTACCGCGAATTACGGAGGCGGAAGCAATCCGCCGCTTGGCTCGGGAACTTATCCGGAGCCACTCATCCCGTTTAACGATCCGGAAACCGGCGCGGCCCTCTGCGGCAGTTCGGCGTCTCTCAAAGCCTGCAACGCGAACATCAACGCGGGGGAGAACCAATCTTACTGGATTGATATCTCCATCCCGCGCGAAACCGCCACCAGTCCTTCAGGAAGCTATACCGGCAACATCTCCGTCACGTCTACCCAGGGTGCGGTAACGGTCCCTGTCGCGCTGACGGTCTGGAATTTCGAACTACCCGCGCAGTCTTCCGAACTTTCTCTCTGGACGCTTTGGCCGCCTGCAGCGGGGAATACAACTGCCAGCGTTGCTCGCGCCCTGATGCGAAACAAGGTGATGAGCTGGTTCGATGAAGCTGCAAATGCATCTGCGGACGAAGCCGATGCCGGATTGAATCGCTCCGGCATCGACCGCTACCAGCATTTCCAGGTCAAGTGCAACGGTTCCCACACCAACTTACCAACCACAAAGGAGATCGATGCTGCTGCGGCAAATTTTCCGGAAACCCTGGCACTTGATCTTTACGTTGGGGACGAACTGAATGACTGCCCTGACGGGTATGCGGTACTGAAAACCGTCGCTTTACGTGTGCATGCAGCAAATCGCACAGTGAAGACCATTCTGACAGTCAACGCTCCCGACGCCAAACTCTTCAATGATGGCCATGGGCACAGTGTAATTGACCACTGGGTGTTGCTCGATTCCATGGAAAAGTGGCCCGCGTTGCCGTTCACCGGCGGCGGCGATCTCTGGAGCTATACGAGTTGCAACACCGGCTACGGCAACACACCGGAGTGGTTGGTGGACTATCCCCCGATCAACGAACGCATCCAGGCAGGATTCCTGAATTGGACGCAAGGGGCCACCGGGATTCTTTACTACCGCTCGGACGGGTGGACCGCCGGAAACACGATCGGCAGTTGGAACAACCTCGACACCAACGCTTGTGGGCCTGGCATTGGCAGGCCAGGCGACGGAATTTTTCTTTATCCGCCGGGGCCGATTACCTCCAGCGAGCCTGCCCCAGGCATACGCCTGAAGGCCATTCGCGACGGAATTCAGGACTACGAATACGCGCAGTTGCTGAAAAATCACGGGCAAGCGTCGTACGTGGATTTCGTCCTGAAGCCGATCGCCACAAGTTGGACCAAGTGGACCCACGACACCGGTGATCTCGAAAGTGTCCGGCAGAAATTCGGGCAACAACTTCAACAACTTTCGCATCCCTAGCGGTTTTCTTCTCCAGGCAAATTCCAGAGTTTTCGAAAGATTTCTCAAGACCATAAAGATCATTGCAGGAAAAACTAAACTTCATTTCGAACAGGAGCGAAAAATGACAGGGTGTGACATTGCGGTTATTGGCGCGGGGCCGTATGGAATTTCCGCCTCGGCTCACTTACGCACGATCAAAGGCCTGGACGTACACACGTTCGGCGAACCCATGGTTTTCTGGCAGCGCAATATGCCAAAGGGCATGTTGCTGCGCTCGGGTTGGGAGGCCAGCCATATTGCGGACCCGAACCAGTCCCTGACTCTGGATATGTTCCGCAAGGAAAGCGGCAACCACTTTTCGAGTCCCGTGCCGCTCGACCGTTTCGTGAACTATGGACTGTGGCATCAGCAGCATTCCGTTACGGACCTCGACCGGCGAAAGATTGTCCGTGTCGAATCTGGCACGCGCGGATTCCGGCTAATCCTCGAAGATGGCGAGTCGGTGCTGGCCAACCGCGTCGTGATTGCCGCGGGGATTTCTTCCTTTACATGGCGCCCGTCGGAATTTGACAACCTGCCTGCCGCCTTGGCTACACACACTTCGGAACATGTCGATTTCGCAAGGTTCGCGGGGAAAGAAGTACTCGTGGTCGGAGGTGGCCAAAGCGCGCTGGAATCCGCGGCGCTTCTGCACGAAGCCGGGGCTGTTGTCGAAATGGTTGCACGCGCTCGCGAGATCCGGTGGCTTGGTGGCGTCGTGTCGCGGACGATTCATCGCGGCTTCGGGCCAAAGATTTCGAGACTTCTTTACGCGCCGACGGACGTCGGTCCCGCCGGCATCAGCCAGATTGTGGCGCGGCCCGATCTCGTCCGGCGCTTCTCGCGCCCGATTCAGGACTGGCTGAAAAAGAGATCGATTCGGCCGGCCGGCGCGCGATGGCTGGTCAACCGGCTCAAAGACGTGCCGATGCATCTCGGACGCACGGTGATTTCCGCCACTGTGAATGGCGAGCGCATTAAAGTGCGACTGGATGATGGAAGCGAGAGAGAGTTCAGCCACATTTTCCTGGGAACCGGATATCGCGTGGACGTCTCCAAGTACGATTTCCTCGCCCCCAAACTTGCGGGTTCCATCATCCGTCACCAAGGATACCCACGACTCACCGATGGCTTCGAGACATCGGTTCCGGGATTGCACATTTTGGGCGCGCCGGCTGTTTGGAGCTTCGGCCCGCTGATGCAGTTCGTCGTCGGCACACATTATTCTTCACGCGCGCTGATGCAGTACGTCGCCGGAAAGGCCGTTGGCAATCGCGCCCGAGTCGGCGAGCCGCTCGTTGCAGAACTGGAATTATCGCGCCCTCATGATTAACCCACGTTCGATCACGGTCCTCCGGAATTTTGCTCTTCGAAGGAAACTCCATTCATGAATAAAACGACAGGCGCATTGGTCCTTGACGGAAATCTCAACGGTCTTTCGATCGCGCGAAGCCTGGGCCGTCATGGCGTCCCGGTTTGGGTGGTGTCCCCACCCAACATCAGGTTGGCCAGTTTCTCCCGCTACACGCGGCGAACCTTGCCGTGGCCTGTAGGTGATGACGAAACACAGGTCGAATACCTGTTGGAAATTGCCGCACGCAACAACCTGGACCAGTGGGTGCTGTTTCCAACCAGCGATGAGTCCGCCGCATTGCTGGCGCGTTTCCACTCCAAACTCTCGAGCCGCTTCCGCGTGTCGACTCCAACGTGGGATGTCTTGCGCTGGGCTTATGACAAGCGGCTGACCTATCGATTGGCAGCCGATCAAAAAGTCGACTGCCCCGCAACCTTTTATCCGCTCACGGACGCCGATCTTGAGGGCGTGAACTGCGAATTTCCGGCGATTCTCAAACCTGCCACCCATTCATCTATCAACCGTCTTACCGAGGACAAGGCATGGCGCGTGGCGAATCGCGAAGAGCTTCTGGTAAGGTATCGCGAAGCCCGCGAATTGATGCCCGCGGATTTGATTCTTGTCCAGGAGATGATTCCCGGCAGCGGTGGGTCGCAATTTTCGTTTGCGGCGCTCTGCTCTGAAGGAAAAACGATTGCCTCTCTCACCGCGCGCCGCACCAGGCAGTACCCGATTGATTTCGGGTATTCGAGTTCATTTGTCGAGACGATGGATGTTCCGGAAATTGTCGCACCTTCAGAACGCTTGCTCTCCGCCATCGGGTATACCGGAATTGTTGAAGTCGAATACAAATTCGACTTGCGGGACGAACGTTACAAACTGCTCGATATCAATCCCAGGCTTTGGACTTGGTCACCGCTGGGCGGCCGCGCCGGAATGGATTTTCCCTATCTGCTCTGGAAAATGATGCAGGGCATGCGGGTGACGGAGCAGACGGCGCCGGCGGGCGTCCGATGGGTGCGCATGAGTACGGATGTTCCGGCGGCGTTTCAGGAAATCCTTCGCGGCCGGCTGAATTTGCACTCATATCTGCGATCCTTGCGCGCCCCGCTGCAATTCGCGCTGGTCAGTGCGGACGATCCGTTGCCCGGATTGATGGACCTGCCCATCTTTGCGTTCAAGCACATTTACAACGCGTACACGGGTCTGCGAAAAAATGCCGCCGCTTCGCGGAGATGCCCCGTCAAGAGTTGAGCAGTGGAAGCGAAACTCCGGCCCGATTCTCCATAGATAAAGATGCCGCCATGTGCCGCAAGCCAAACTCGAATATGAAACTTCCGCAGGCAATGCACTACAAAATCCCCCGCCGCGAACCATGGGGAAAGGATCGATCAGCAAATCAGGCTTTCTGTCAGGCACAGCGTGCGTTCCGGAAAGATAATTGGCGTCTCGCTCGCGTGATCCCCGCGATTAAAATTGGAGAGTAAATGACCCGACCAACGGTTGTCATCAGCCTGGATCTGGAGCTCAGTTGGGGAAGCTTTGATCTTTCCTATGGCGACGAGCTGCTCCGGATGGGCCGGTGGACTCACGACGTTGGCGCGCCCAATTTATTGAGGCACCTGACGCGGAACGGGCTCTCCGCGACGTGGGCGATTGTCGGCGCGATGATGCGGGATTCTTTGCCGGACGTTTCCAGTCTGCCCGAAGTCCGCTATCCGCACTTCGCAAAATCCTGGTTTAGCTATATTCCGAAGAACGGCGACGAACATACTCACCCCGAATGGTTCGGCGCAAGCCTAGTGGAAATGATTAGAAACGCAAAACCTAAACAGGAAATCGGCTTCCATTCCTTTTCTCACGTCCCTTTTGGAGAACACGGCATGACGCGGGAACGCGCCATCGCCGAGTATCGGTATTGCGCCCATCTCGCGCAGGAACTTGGCATTACAAAATCGTCCTTCGTTTTCCCGCGGAATTCCGTGGCCTATCTCCCGGAGCTTCGCGACTCGGGATTCACCTGTTTTCGTGACGTGGATCGGCTGCCGATGCGATTTGCGAACGCCGCTCTCAACTCTCTCGGCATGATCTGGGCTGACTTCGTTGGGACCACTCCATGCATGGTCGAGCCTTCGCTGAAGGAGGGGATTGTTTCGATTCCCGGTTCGCTCTTGATTCGTTACGCGGCCGGGTGGCGTAAATTTATTCCAGATTCGATCCGGCTGCGGCGCCTGCGAAAAGGATTGGAGCTTGCTCGCCGAAGCCGGGGAGTTTTCCACGTGTGGTTTCATCCGGAGAATCTTTATGCGGGATGGCCGCGAGTGGAAAACGTTGTGGCCCGTTTTCTCGACGAGCTTGGTGTTCTGGTGCGGAATGGCGACGTGCGGTGTTTGACGATGGGCCAGCTGGCCGCGGAATTCCGTTCCCATTCAGCGGCGAAACAGAATCCGCGTCAGCCAGCTGCTTTCACGCAGGCCGCTCAAGGGAATTCCCACGCTGACGGCAACCGTCGCCGCGCTGGTGAGGCGATTTCCGCATAGTCGGACTCGGCCGGATCATTTCCGGAGTCCTCCAACCTTCTTGAAACGAAGAATCGGGCTTCGGAATCTCGGTGGCACCACTTTACCAGTGCACAACAGAGACGCCTCAGCCCGATCTGTACTCAACTTCAATCACTCGCAGACTGAGAGAAGCCGAATCTTCATGTGATGATCACGGGGCGAGTTGATGCAGCAGTTGCCCCAGTTGTGTGCGCGCGTTTTGGAGCGCGTTCGGGTCGTGATTCCAATTGCTCCAGCTCGCCGCAATCGGAAGAAGAGTGCTGTCCACGACGCTGAGTTGCCCCAGGTTCTTGAGCATCTGCGCGTATTCGTAATCCTGAATACCATCGCGGATCGCCTTCAAACGAATGCCCGGAGCGGACTCGGTCGAACCGATCGGCGCCGGCGGATACAGAAAAATTCCGTCGCCCGGCCGGCCCAAGCCGCCGCCGCAAGCGGTCGTGTCCACGTTGTCCCAGCTGCCAATGGCGTTGCCGGCCGTCCAGCCGTCAGCGCGATAGTAGAGCAGCCCCGTCGCTCCCTGCGCAAAGTTCAGGAAGCCCGCCTGGATGCGTTCGTTGATTGGCGGATAGTCCACCATCCACTCCGGAGTGTTGCCATAGCCGGCGTTGCAGCTCGTATAGCTCCAGAGGTCGCCTCCGCCGGTAAATGGCAAGGCGGGCCACTGTTGCATGGAATCGAGCAGCACCCAATGATCGACAGAACCGTACAGATTCGGGTCCGTCGCGTTGAGGGTCATCATCGTCTTCACGCTGCGATTCGCCGCGTGCGCGTTTGCGCCGAGGGTTTGGATGTCGGAGTAGTCGCCGGTGCAGCCATTCAATTCGTCGGCCATGTAGAAATCCAAACCAAGCCCGGCGGGGAAATTGGCCGCGGCGGTGTTAATTTGGCTGGTCGAAGGAATGCTGCTATAGCCACCGTTACACTGGATGCCGATGTAGTAGTAGTTGTCCAGGCCGGAGCGGTTCAGCCCCATGTTGGTCACGTCGGAAGAGGCGTTACCCGCCACGTCGTACCAGCTCATCACCTTGTTGCGCATGAGTGCGCGCGCCAAAGTAGTGGTGGTATTTCCCGATGCGGGTGGCCAGAGCGTCCACAGAGAAAGCTCCGAAGGCTGCATTGGCAACTCGAAGTTCCACACGGTCAGCGAAACAGGAATCGTTGCCGTTCCCTGCGAGGAAGAAATCGTTACGCTGCCGGTGTAGGTTCCCGCCGGACTGTTCGCCACGCCGTGCGGAATGGAAATGTCGATCCAGTAAGGCTGATTTTGCCCCGCGCTGACGATAGCGTTGCAGGCTTTGAGAGACGCCGAACTTCCGCACAGCGCCGCGCCGGTTTCCGGGTCATTGAAAGGGATGAGAGGTTCAGCATACGTTCCCGAGCCAAGCGGTGGATTGCTGCCGCCGCCGTAGCTCGCCGTGCCCGTGACGGAGAGGTAGTACTCGCGATAGAGCGTCACGTTCGACGCCGGGATCGTGACTCCATTAGGGCCTGTGAGAGCGCTCGCGCTCACGTTGACGTTCGTCAACCCGCCGGCCGGACCTTGGACAACAGCCTGGGTGTCCACCGTTTCCCCGCGCGCACCAAACAGTGCGATGGAAGAAAGTGTTCCGGGAGCGTCCGTCTGCCCTACCCTGTCGAGACTGGGCACTACCCAAGCCGGGAACGCCGATGGAGAGGTTGAGTCGACCGTGAGCGTCGCCGCGCTGCTGCTGGAACTGCCAACTGCGTTGCTGACCACCACAGTAAACTGCGTGCCGCTGTCGGCACTGCTCGTCACTGGAGTAGTGTAGCTGGCTGCAGTCGCACCGTTGATGGCTGCACGGTTTTTCTGCCATTGATAGCTGAGCGGCGCCGTGCCTGTAGCGGCGACTGAGAAGGTTGCGGTTTGTCCTACGGTAATGGTTTGGTTGGCAGGCTGCGCCGTGATCGAAGGCGCAACCGTTGCCGCGTTGACCGTAAGCGTAGCTACACTGCTGGTAATGCTTCCAGCCGTGTTGCTCACCGCCACGGTAAACTGCGCCCCGCTGTCGGAACTGGTCGTCGCGGGCGTGGTGTAGCCGGACGAAGTCGCGCCACTAATCGCCGTGCCGTTTTTCTTCCATTGATAGCTGAGTGGAGCAGTGCCTGTTACAGTCACTGAGAAAGATGCCGTCTGCCCCGCCGTTACCGTCTGGCTCGCAGGCTGCGCGGTGATCGAAGGCGCAACCGTTGCCGCGTTGACCGTAAGCGCAGCTGCGCTGCTGGTGACGCTCCCAACCGTGTTGCTGACCACGGCCGAGAATTGTGCGCCATTGTCCGCAATTGTTTCGGCCGGCGTTGTGTAGCTTGTGGAAGTCGCACCGCTAATCGCCGTTCCGTTCTTTTGCCACTGGTACGAAAGCGGAGCACTCCCAGTCGCGGTAACTGCGAATGTTGCGCTTTGACCTGCCGTCACGGTCTTGCTGGTGGGTTGCGCGGTAATCGACGGGGCACTGTTGACCGTCAGCGTTGCGGAACTGCTCGTAACTTTGCCGAGGCTATTGCTGACCACAACCGCGAACTGCGCACCGCCATCAGTGCTAGTAGTCGCGGGTGTTGTGTAACTGGAAGAGGTCGCGCCACTGATCGCCGCGCCGTTTTTTTGCCACTGATAGCTCAGCGGAGTCGTGCCCGTTGCGGTCACAGAAAAAGAGGCTGTCTGGCCGAGGGTAACCGTTTTGCTCGCGGGTTGTGAACTGATCGACGGAGCGGTCGAGGACGTAGCCTCGAAGACTACGTCTACCCAATAATTCGCTGCCTGGTGCGTGGCCACGGGATGAGTGCCGAGAGTCCCATAGACCCCGTTCGGAGTCTGCAAAGCATGCAACGGCGCGTTGTTGTATCCCGCGCTCGTGAAATAGCCCCAGTTGGCACTGAAATGTCCGATCGTCAACCCATACGAAGCCACGTACACAGTGTTTGCAGTGATGGCCACCGGCGTGGAAAAGTTGGCCTGTTGCCAGCCCGAAGCGGTCTCCCCTGTAAAGGTTACCGATGCGAGGAGAGCGCCTTTGGGGCCCCAGAGGCGGCCCACATGTGTGCCGGTGTTGGCCGAGCTCTTGTAAAACCGGACGCCGGTGATGGTCCCGCTGAGATCCGACTTGAACGAAACCCCCAGCTCCAATGGACCGCTGGCGCCGTTATCAATCGCCGCTGGCACGATGGTGCTCGGCCAGATCGTTTGCTGCGCTGCCGCATTGCCGCAGCACACCAGGGTAAACAACAGGCCCAATAGCGCCGCTCCCCCGTGTCTCAGCAACCCTGAATAACAACAAATCGAACAACTTCGTATTCTGTTTTTCAAGAGAATTTCCCCTAAATAAAGTTCGCGGGCATCTCGAGGCCGGCGTCTCGATAGGGGCTGGGGGGTGGGCAAGCAAGCGCAATTCGGAGGGGGCAGGTCGTTGAGATTTACGAATGACCCGGATTTCTCAACCACTCGCGCTCGCGCGCCGAGAGGCAAATCCCGCTCCAAACGTTGCGACCACGGTAGAGAGCATAGTTCGCGAGGAGTTTTGAGTATGTCGGCAGGGAAATGATTTTCGTGTCAGACGTTTGTTTCTGAGGTGTTTCACGGAGTCTTACAGGAGGACAGCTGTACCTGTACCCATTGAGGGCCTGCCAAGCTTCCGCGGCGCAAATGTTTTATAGTTGATTTGAGTACCCCAGCTCACCTCGGGCTATTTTCCGCCCGAACCCCCGGCCACCTGGCGTCATTCGAGTGAAATTCTATGAAAACCCGCAAGTTTGCCGGTTTTTCTGTCCAGGAAGAGCATTCGGGTTTCCCGCTCCCCAACCAGAGCGTGCTCGGTTTATATCCTGAACTTCTTCGGGGGCTGCCGGTTGGCATCCTCATTTTATCGTCGGAAGATCCCTCGGACTCCCAATCACTCAGAATCGTGTATGCCAATCGCGCTGCTGCGGAAATTACCCGGCCGGATTCGCCCAAGCTGCTTGGCAGAAGCCTGGCCGATTTTCCAAAGCTGCTGGAAACGCCAATCCCCGGCCAGTTGCTCGCCACGCTCCGCAGTGGAGAGGCGCGAAATCTGGGGGAGCTCTTTTATGGAGACGACATCATCCGAGAAGGCATTTACTCCGTGCGCGCTTTTCCCCTGTCCAATAATTTCTTGGGCGTTGTTATTGAGGACGTCACCGATCGAATTCATGCGGAACGCGCGCTCCGCGAAAGCGAGGAACGTTTTCGTCTGCTCGTCGAAAATGTCCAGGAGTACGCTATCTTCCAATTGGACCCGGAGGGCAATGTGGTGAGCTGGAATGCCGGCGCGCAGCGTCTGAAGGGCTACGATTCGGCGCAAATCATCGGCCACCACTTCTCCATCTTCTATCCCGAGGAAGATCTGATAAACAATAAGCCGCGCGATATTCTTGCCCGCGCGACTCGGGACGGGAAGACCCAAGACGAAGGCTGGCGAATCCGCAAGGATGGCTCCCGATTTTGGGCCAACGTTATCGTCACGGCCCTCCGGGATTCGGACGGAAATCTCCTTGGTTTCGCGAAGCTCACTCGGGACACCACAGAAAATCGGGAACGAGCGCAATCCCTGACTAGGGCCAATGAACTTCTGGAGCTTCGGGTCGAACAGCGGACCGCCGTTCTGACCCGTGTAAACCACGAGATGCGTACCGAGATCGCGGAACGTCAACACGCTGAGGAGGAACTAAGGAAATCGCGTGACCAGCTCCGCGCGCTTGCGGCCCGCTTGCAAAGCGTGCGCGAAGAGGAGCGCACCTACATCGCGCGCGAAATCCATGATGAACTCGGGCAGGCTTGCACGGCGATCAAGATGGATCTCGCGTTGATCAGCCGAAAGCTGACCAAGCGGCAGAACGCGCTTCGGGCCAAGGTGAAGTCATCCGTTCAATTGGTGGATGGCACGATTGTCACACTGCGCCGGATTGCTTCGGAGCTTCGTCCGAGAACGCTGGACGATCTCGGTCTTCCCGCTGCGCTGGAGGCGCAGGCTCAGGAATTCGAGAGCCGCACAGGGATACACTGTAGCGTAACATTGCCGCCCGAACCCTTGACGCTTGATACCGACCGCTCCACGGCGATCTTTCGAATTTTTCAGGAGTCGCTGACCAATGTGGCGCGCCACGCTCATGCCACCCGCGTCGAAGCCCGCCTCCGGCGTGAAACTGATCGCATTATTTTCCAGGTATTCGATAACGGCACCGGGTTCGATCCTCAGGTAGCGAAAGCGCGCAAATCGCTCGGCCTGGTCGGGATGCAGGAGCGCGCGTTGTTGCTCAACGGAGATTTCAAAACGGAAGGTGTGCCTGGTTCGGGAACAACAATGACGCTCACGATTCCCCTACCTCCCCCGATCGCTGCAGAAAGCGTGCGCCATGAGGATTCTGATCGCTGACGACCACGCCATGTTTCGCCGGGGCCTGAGAGAGACGCTGGCGGAAGCATTCTCTCGAGTGATCTTTGGGGAAGCGAAAACAGCCTTGGAAACGCTGGAGTTCGTGCGCCGCCACCACTGGGACGTCGTCATTCTGGATATCAGCATGCCCGGAAAAAGCGGGCTCGACATTCTTGATGAAGTGAAGCGTTTGCGCCCCAGGACTCCGGTGCTTCTTTTGACTATGCATCCCGAACAGCAATATGCTCGCCGAGCCCTCAAAGCTGGCGCCGCGGGCTACTTGACCAAGGACAGTGTCCCGGACGAACTGAAGACCGCGATCAAAAAAATCGTCTCAGGCGGCCGCTATGTTAGCGCGACCCTGGCGGAAAAGTTGGCCGTTGATCTCAGAAAAGGCGCCGATCTCCCACTCCACGAACTTCTCTCCGACCGCGAATTTCAGGTTTTGCGGATGCTCGCCTCCGGAAAGACCGTGAAAGAAATGGCCGAAGAGCTTTCGCTCAGCGTAAAGACCGTCAGCACCTACCGCGGCCGAATTTTGGAGAAAACCGGCATGAAGACGAACGCGGATCTCATTCGCTACGCGCTCGAGGCGCAACTGGTGGACTAACCGCGCGCGAACAGCGCGTGGCGTGCGCCCGAATTCCATAAGTTTGCCGATGTGGATCGAGCGCTTTACCTCGTAGGACAGTCGCGGTCAACATACCTTCCCATTGTCCTACGTGAGATTCGTGCTTCCACCGGATGTATTTCCGCGCGAATTTGTCATTCTCTGTTATTGGGCTCTGCATTTTGGCGACCGCTGTTCATGAAGGATGGAATATGAAAGTCTTTATCGCTGACGACTCCAGGATAGTCGTGGAACGCTTGGCGGGCCTTCTCGAAGAGGTCCCCGGCGCACGGCTTGTGGGACAAGCGGGCGACGTGCCTGCCGCGGTAAACGGCATCCAGCAGATGAAGCCAGATGCGGTCATTCTCGATCTGCACATGCCTGGTGGCAGCGGACTCGACGTGCTTCGCGCCATCCGCACCGATCGTCCGGACCTTTATGTCCTGATCTGCACCAACTATCCCTACCCCGAATATCGCGAGGAGTGTCTGGCCGCCGGCGCCAATCTGTTCCTGGATAAGTCTGCCGAATTTGAAAAGATTCCTTCCATCCTTCGCGAATTGGCCCAGAAAGAAGCCAAAATTTCTCCCAGCGTACGCTGAGGGAAATTCCCGCCGCTCTCGTATCCGCACGCCCATTCTTCTCCCTATCTTCGCCTTTTGCGCTTCGGGCGATTCCCACCCCCGTTTTTGCTGTATTCACCCGATTGTCCACTGTCTGCTGCAAAGGCATAACTACGATAGCGCCGAGTGATTGGCAGGTCGGTAAAAACGGAAAAGTGGTTGAACGACCTGAGTGTATCCCGTCACGCCGCGGGCTATTCTAAGACATAAGTGTCCTCGCCCAAAGAACACTTCTGCTCCCCGGTTCGCTTTGAATCTTCCCCGCGCGGCCGCTCGATAAACGAGGAGAGGATAAATGAGAAAGTTGCAGATTCTGGGGATCTCATGCCTGGCACTGTTTTCAGCCGGCACGATCCGGGCACAGGGCACAGCCGGGGCGAACAACGCCGAACTGAAAGGTGATTACGCATTTACGTTCAACGGAATGACCACCGGTGGCAGTGGCGGCTCAACGCCGTTTGCCGCTGTGGGCAGATTTACGTCGGACGGCTCCGGAAATTTGACGAACGGAGTATTGGACACCAACGGTGTGGGCGTGCCGGAGAAATTAATCGACCAGACTTTCACCGGAACCTACTCGATTGGCGCGGACAACCGCGGCGTGATGAATCTGAATATCCCCGGTGGTGGCAAGCTGGCATTCGTGATGATGGCCGATGGCACCGCGAAGTTCGTCGAGATTGACGCCTCGGGCGGCAACGGAACAGTCGGCTCGGGGTCCATGGAAAAGGCGGACACAACTGCGTACAGCACTTCCAAAATCGTCGGCGACTATGCCTTCGGGGTTGCAGGCTTCGACCTTTCGAACAATCGTACCGCCATCGCCGGCCGTATGACGGCCAACGGCGCGGGCACCTTCGCCAGCGGCGCTGCGGACGCCAACCAGTCCGGCACATTCACCACTCTAAACATCTTCGCGTCGAGTTACATCGTGACCGACACATCCAGCGGGCGGGGCATGTTGAACCTGCCTCCACTCGCCGGCGGAATTCCGCAAAACCTTAACTTCGTCTTTTATGTCGCGAACTCTGGAAAAATCTTTGCGATGGAGTCAGACGCTCCCTCGCCAGCGACGCCACTCTTGAATGGAACTTTCCTTCAGCAGCA